>Ga0209526_10000067_pt1 | contig 56334 bp, 59 predicted proteins | sample JacPinW_OM2H0_M1_FD_188566 | JGI IMG/M metagenome (GOLD analysis project Ga0209526, IMG submission 188566) | Forest soil microbial communities from Algoma, Ontario, Canada - Jack Pine, Ontario site 1_JW_OM2H0_M1 (SPAdes) (version 2) | ecosystem: Environmental > Terrestrial > Soil > Boreal... | reverse complement strand
TCGACCGAGCACAGACTCCGCTGTACTTGCTGACAGGATTGGCGCGAATGAAATGACTGCTGCTAATGCTACGATGATGCGCGGTGTCATAGGTCTAACGAGACAGAAGTGAGCTACCGCCACCGAGGGCGAGCGCGGCTCGAAGTGGAGGCGGTTTAGTCATGAAAAGTGTGAACACGCGCCGGGTGGCGGTTAGCTCCAGCGCTTGGTTAGATGCGTTCGTGAGGTCATTCATGCACAAGTGCAATTGGAACGGTCACTCGACAGTGCCTTGTCTTAGGCGCGAAATCTAGGCGACCAAGAGGTGAGATGCGAACATCCGTCGAACGAAACCCCGCCGCCTGCACTCGCAAGAATGATTGAGCCACGAAGACGCTGTAACCGCTGGGACCGCCAGCGGAGCGAAAATGTGCATGTAACACGGAGCGTCCACGACGATCTGTTTTCTGAGGCGGTGGCATGGCTGTGGAGTCGCTTGCGAGTAGCGTGGTGCCGCGACCCGCACGAATCGCGGTAACCGTAGCACCGGACAGTGGTTCGCGCGTTCGAGCATCGCTGACTTTGGCTACCAACGCTAAGTTTGAAGTGCCGTCTGCAATATAGATCGCGCCTTGTAAAGGCTGCGCTGCTGAGACTGGATGCGCTCCTAGAACGCTAAGCAGAAGGATGACGGTGCGCGTCAGCATCTAACGAGAAGTAAACCGGAAAATCCCGTCTTTAATTACCGGATTTTCCGACCTATCACGGTTGTCCTTGGGGAGGATTGCTTTCACACTGGGAGGAGAGTCCCAGAACGTAGTGATTGCTCCAGCTTCTCACAAGGGCAAACTGCGCGAGGTGCGCGCGTCTTCTTTCGTGAGCGCAGCTAGCTTTTCAGGATCGCGGCGATTCGACCAAGCTCGTCTTCGGAAAACTTAAGGTTGTCGAGCGCGCCGACGTTTTCTTCGATTTGTTCCAACTCCGAAGCGCCCATTAGCACTGTCGTGATCTCCGGGCGGCGCAGCACCCAGGCCAGCGCCATTTGCGACAGAGTTTGCCCGCGCGTTTTTGCGAATTCATTTAGCTTGCCGATCTTGGCCCGCACCGCCGGCGTGATTCGCGCGCGTTGCTCTTGCGTCCAGACTTTCGCGGCGCGCGATTCCTCCGGAAAACCCTCCAGATATTTTTCGCTGAGCAAACCTTGCCCGAGCGGTGAGAACGCCACTACTCCGCAGGCAACAGTGCGAGCGGAAGGAAGCAGGTCGGTCTCGATGCGGTGGTTGAACAAGCTGTAGCTCGATTGCGCGACGACGATCGGTGCAAAGCGAAAGTGACGCGCGAGACCGGCCGCTTCTTCCAGCATCTTGCCGGAATAATTGCTGACTCCAACGTAAAGCGCTTTCCCGGTGCGGACGATTTGATCGAGTGCGCTCAACGTTTCTTCGAGCGGTGTTTCCGGATCGGGCCGGTGCGCGTAGAAGATGTCGATGTAATCGAGCCCGAGCCGTTGCAACGATTGGTCGATGCTCGTTAACAAAGATTTACGCGAGCAACCGCCTCCGTGCGGCCCCGGCCACATTGGAAACCCCGCCTTGGTTGAAATCGTAAGCTCTTCGCGCGGCATCTCGCACACGATCCGGCCAACGATGGTTTCGGCCTTGCCCGGCGGTTTCCCATCCGTATTGGCGAGGTCGAAATGCGTGATTCCAAGATTGAATGCCCGGAAAATGCATTCACGCGATGTTTCCGGGCCGCGATAACCGCCAAATGTCTCCCATGATCCGAGCGAAATTGCCGGCAGTTTCAAACCGGAAGCGCCGCAGCGACGGTACGGCATCGATTCGTAACGCGCTGGTTCTGCCGAAAACTGCGTCCAACTGAGCCGGTCGCGCTGGACCGGCTTCACCCCACTCGGCGTGCGTCGAGTGAATTCCGCCACAGGTTATGCCGAAACGGCTGGGCGCGATTCCGCGCCGCGTTTTGAGCCGAGCGCGTGTCGCACGAAATTATTTCCAAGCTCCCACATCGGCCCCGGAAATTTTCGGCATTCCGTCAAGACGTCGTCGAGCGCGCTGACGAAGAAGTCGACTTCACGCTCGCCAATGATGAGCGGCGGCAAAATCTTGACTACGTCCATGGCGTGCCCAGCGACTTGGGTAAGAATGCGGTGCTTGCTCAACAATTGCGTCACCACCATTTGCGCGAAGAGCACCTTGTCGATCTTGTGCAGGAGCTTCCACGCCATCTTCAATTTAAATTCCTGCGGCTCCTGAAACTCGATCGCGATCATCAATCCCTTGCCGCGCACTTCTTTGATGAAGGAATGTTTCGCGCGCAACATGTCGATCTTCTGCATGAGCAGGATCCCCATCTGAGCTGAGTTCTCGACCAGATTTTCCGCATCGATCACTTCGAGCGACGCCAGCCCGCACGCCATCGCCAGATTGTTGCGGCCGAAAGTTGTTGAGTGCACCACGCACCGATCCATTCGACTAAAGGTCTTTTGATAAATCTCGCGCCGCGTCACGATCGCTCCGCAAGGCACGTAACCGCCGCTCAACGTCTTGGCCAGGGTGATGATGTCCGGCTCCAAATTCCAATGCTGGAACCCGAACATCTTGCCGGTGCGACCAAGACCAGTCTGGACCTCGTCCGAAATGAGCAGTGTCCCGTACTTGCGGCAAAGTTCCTGCGCGCGCACAAAGAAATCTGTTTTGGCCGACTTGCAGCCTTTGCCCTGGACCGTCTCGATAACGAAGGCGGCAACGTCGCGCGAACGTAGTTGTCGATCTAACGCTTCGACATCGTCGAGCGGCACGCGCGCATCGAAGCCTTCCATGAGCGGACCGAAACCTTCGGTGAAACTCTCGCATCCCATCAGTGAAAGCGAGCCGAGGCTCAAGCCATGAAAAGCGTTCTCGAGCGAGATCACTCGTTTTCTTCCCGTCGCTGCGCGCGCAAATTTCAGCGCGCCTTCCATCGCCTCGGTGCCGGAGTTACAAAAGAAAACAGCATCGAGATGCGGCGGCGTCCGTTTGGTAATCGCCTCCGCCAGCAACCCGCTCAAAAGCGAGCAATCCATTTGCACCATGTTCGGCAGATCGAGATCGAGCACGTCGCGGATCGCCTGCTTCACGGCCGGGTGATTGCGTCCGATATTGAAAACGCTGTAGCCGCTCAGGAAATCCAGGTAGGCGGCGTTGTCCATGTCGTAGAGATAGGCGCCTTCGGCCCGGGCATAGACCTTGTCGAAACCGATGACGCGCTGCGCCGCTACGAGCGTCCGGTTGATATGTTTCTCGTGCAGCTGGTAATTCTCGCCCAGCCGCGACGCGACGATTTCCTTCAAGTCAAAAGCCACGCGCAATGTTCCCAGATTTGCGCTTGAAAGGCAAATGGAGGGACATGCTCTGTCATGTCCCATTGATTCTTCGGACGCGACAGCGTGTCCATCCAACAAAAAGCCGCAGGATTCACAAGGAACCCTGCGGCTTCGAATTCTGGCAGGAACAGCCTGCCGTTACTTCTTAATCTTCATCGACCACTACGCGCTCAACCACGCGCTTCTCGGTAGGGCCAGTGTAATACACTTTCACCTTCTGACCGGAGCGGAGCGGAGCTGTCACGATCCTGCCTGCACCGTCGATGATCCGGGCGGTCGTTCCGAGCGCGAAGCTCACCGGGCCTGTTTCGCTTTTTACCACGATCGTCTTCCCGGGCTCATAAGTTGTCACTGTCCCGGCCGAGTAAGTCGTGGTCGTCTCGGTCGTGGTTGTTCCAGTCACCGGATTGGTTTTGGTTGTCTCTGTCGTTGTGCTCGTTTGTGCGAACGCGATTGGCGCGATCATGGCGCAAGCGAGTGTAATGATGCTCTTTTTCATTCTTGTTCCCTTCGTTTTGATTTGCCCCGGTCCCAGTCCAGAGCGTGGCCGCTTTACGAAATGCGGCCTTTCATATTTAGACTCTCTTAGCGCTGCCAATATTCGAAGGAATTCGCAATTTGAGCCAGTGACCAGATTCGCTAACGTGCGGTGTCGATGCCCAATTCGATTGTCGATCCAACCGTGACGCCTGAGCTGGTGGCGGAGCATGGACTGACGCCGGAAGAATTCGAGCGCATAAAAAAAATCCTCGGACGTGAGCCCAATTTCACCGAGCTCGGGATCTTCTCCGTCATGTGGAGCGAGCATTGCTCCTACAAAAATTCACGTAGAGAACTCAAAAAATTTCCCACGACCGGCCCGAACATTTTGGTCAAAGCCGGCGAAGAAAACGCGGGTGTCGTCGATATCGGTGATGGCTGGGCGATCGCGTTCAAGATGGAGAGTCACAATCATCCCAGCGCGATTGAGCCGTTTCAGGGCGCCGCCACCGGCGTTGGCGGAATCATTCGCGACATTTTCACCATGGGCGCGCGACCGGAGTTTTGTCTGAACTCGCTGCGCTTCGGCCCGATCACCGGAGACAGCCCGAACGTCGCGGCCAATCGCCGATTGTTCACCGGTGTTGTCAGTGGCATCGCGCACTACGGCAATTGCATCGGCATCCCGACCATCGGCGGTGAAATCTATTTCGACGAGAGCTTCGAAGGTAATCCATTGGTGAATGTTTTTTGTCTCGGTGTTTTGCGACACGACCAGCTCGCCCGCGGCGCCGCTCGCGGAGTTGGTAATCCTGTCTTTTATGTCGGCGCCGAAACGGGACGCGATGGCCTGGCGGGCGCGGCATTCGCCTCGCGAGAATTGACAGAAGAATCCAAAGAAGATCGTCCCGCGGTGCAGGTCGGCGATCCCTTTAAAGAAAAACTTTTGCTCGAAGCTTGCCTCGAACTTCTTGCCCGCGACGCCGTGGCCGGAATTCAAGACATGGGCGCGGCCGGTTTGACTTGTTCGACATGTGAAACGGCGAGCCGCGGCGGCACCGGGATTGAAATCGATCTCGCCAAAGTTCCAAAACGCGAACCGGGCATGACGCCGTACGAAATTCTCCTGAGCGAATCGCAGGAACGCATGTTGATCATTGCCAAACACGGCCACGAAAATGTTGTGCGCGAAATTTTCGACAAATGGGATGTGCCGTGCGCTGAAATCGGCCGCGTCACCGACGATGGAATGATGCGCGTGCGAAACAACGGCAGCATCGCCGCCGAGATTCCGGCCAAGCCGCTCGCCGAAGAAGCGCCGCTCTATTCTCGCGAAGCAAAAGCACCTGTAGCCGCGTCCCTCTGGGACGCGTCGTCGCCCGGAGGGCGACGGCTACAAAAGATCGACAATCACCAAGCGCTGCGCCAATTGCTCGCCGATCCGACGATTGCATCAAAGAACTGGGTCTATCGACAATACGATCACACCGTCCGCACCGGAACGTTGGTGAAGCCTGGTTCGGATGCCGCAGTGTTTTTCGTTCGCTACGCGAACAAGATTTTGGCTGCGACCAGCGATTGCAATTCGCTCTACTGCGCGCTCGATCCCCGCGAAGGCGGCAAAATAGCCGTCGCCGAAGCGGCCCGCAATCTCACCTGTGCCGGCGCGCGGCCGTTGGCCGTAACCGACAATCTAAATTTCGGAAATCCGTATAAGCCGGAAAACTTCTGGCAACTGCGCGAAGCAGTCGAAGGCATCGCCGAAGCCTGCCGCGCGTTCGACACGCCGGTCACCGGTGGAAATGTCTCTCTATATAATGAGAGCCCCGCCGGCGTGGTCGATCCGACCCCGACCGTCGGCATGGTCGGCTTGATCGACAGAGAAGAACACATCACCACGCAATGGTTCAAAAATGCGGGCGACACGATCATTCTCGTTGGCGAAATCGGAAACGAGCTCGGCGGATCGCGCTTTGTGAAAGTTTGTCACGGGCGCAAAGAGGGTCCGCCGCCGCATGTCGATCTTGCGCGTGAGATCGAAGTGCAAAACGCCGTGCGTGATCTGATTCGCGAAGGCCTGGTGAGAAGCGCGCACGATTGCAGCGAAGGCGGACTCGCCGTTGCAGTGGCCGAATCCTGTTTCAACCCCAGCGGCTTGCTCGGTGCCGATGTCGATCTTGGCGAGGCGCCTCCGACCACGACGCTCTTCAATGAATCTCAATCGCGCATTGTCATCTCCGCCGCTCCGGAAAACCTCGAAAAGACGATGTCGATCTTACGCGAGGGTAAGGTTCCGTTTCATCAACTCGGCAAAGTCGGCGGAAATGAACTCCGCATCCGCGCGGCTGGCCAAAACCATCGCTGGCCGATGGCCGAGCTTTACGACGATTGGTGGAACGCGATCAAGCGCGCGCTCGAGAGCGATGCCTCCGCCGAACGCATTCCCAGCTTGTGATTAGCCGGCAATCGTGAATGTTTCGAATGCGATGCTCCCCCACCCTTTAGAGCACGACGAGATACCGGATCGCGCTGCGCTCCCGCAGCACGAATGCGGACTTTTCGGCGTGTTCGGCCATCCGAACGCCGCCGTGCTCACTTACTATGGCCTTTTCGCCTTGCAGCACCGCGGCCAGGAGAGCGCTGGCATCGTGACGAGCAACGGTCCGGGTGAAACTTTCATCCAGCATAAGGGCATGGGCCTGGTCTCGCAGGTTTTTGGCCCAGACGACCTGCAAAAACTAAAGGGCACGCGCGCGATCGGTCATGTGCGCTATTCGACGACTGGCACGAGCACGATCAAAAACGCGCAACCGTTCGTGGTCGATTGTGTGCGCGGGCAAATGGCGATCGCGCACAACGGCAATTTGATCAACGCCGATCTTTTGCGTGACGAACTCGAGCGCAAAGGTTCCATTTTTCAAACCACGGCCGACAGCGAAATCATTCTGCATTTGCTGGCGCGACCGGCGGACAACGGCGCCAGCGTGTTAAGCGCGCTGCGCCGGATCCAGGGGGCGTTCTCACTTCTTATTATGAGCGAGCGCGAGCTCATCGCGGTGCGCGATCCGTTTGGCTGGCGGCCGCTCGTTCTCGGCAAACTCGACGGCGCTTACATTGTCGCTTCCGAAACCTGCGCGCTCGATCTCGTTCACGCGGAGTTCATTCGTGAAATCGCGCCGGGCGAAGTGTTGATCATCGATGAAAACGGAATGCGCTCGGAACGGCCGTTTCCGGATGAGCAGCCGGCGTTTTGCATGTTCGAATACGTTTACTTCGCGCGGCCCGACAGCATTATTGGCGGCGTCAATGTCGGAAAGGTCCGCATGGAAATGGGGCGCGAGTTAGCGAGGAAATTTCCGGTCGATGCCGACATCGTCGTACCGGTGCCGGACTCGGGGAACTACGCGGCGCTTGGCTTTGCCGAGGAATTGAAGATCCCGTACGAGCACGCGTTTGTGCGCAATCACTACATCGGCCGCACGTTTTTGCAGCCGAGCCAGCTCATCCGCGACTTCGACGTGCGAGTAAAATTGAACCTGATCAAGGAAATGGTCGCGGGGAAGCGCGTCGTCGTGGTCGATGATTCTATCGTGCGCGGCACGACCGCGCGGGCGCGCGTGGTCAATTTGCGCGAGGCTGGCGCCAAAGAAGTGCACATGCGAGTCAGTTGTCCGCCGCATCGGTTCGCCTGTCATTACGGGATTGATTTTCCCGATCCGGAAAAATTGATCGCGAACCAGATGTCGATGGAAAAAATCTGCGAATATCTCAATGTCGACAGCCTCGGCTATCTCGATGTCGCAGGCATGGTGCGCGCCACCGGCAAGAAACTAAACGAATTCTGCCTCGCTTGTTTCAACGGCAATTATCCGCTCCCGGTCGATCCTGCCCTCGATAAATTCATCATGGAAAAGCGAGAGCAACGCGCCAAAGCGCTCGCCGCAGAGGAAGCGCATCCAACGTTGTTTGCCGATCTGAAATAACTTTCCTTCATGCGTGTCATCCTGAGCGAAGCGAAGGACCTCGCCAACGGAGTTTGGATCACGCAAATTCCAAGGCGTAATCACCGCAGCCTGTGCGAGGTCCCTCACCGTCTCTGCGGTTCGGGATGACAACGCGAAAAAAAGCTTACGCGCGCGCCGGTGTCGATGTCGATCTTGGCAACAAGCTAAAACGGCGAATTCAATCGCTCGTTAAGCAAACGCACGGTCCTGAAGTTCTCGGCAAGATTGGCGGGTTCGGCGGATTGTTCCGAGTAAACTTTCGCGGAATGCGCGAACCGATTTTGGTTTCGAGCATCGACAGCGTCGGCACGAAAGTGAAAATCGCGTTCGCGTTAGATCGACATGACACCGTCGGCGCCGATCTGGTGAATCATTGCGTCAACGACATCGCCGTCGTCGGTGCGCGTCCACTTTTTTTTCTCGACTATATCGGTTGTGAAAAATTGGAGCCGCGTGTCTTCGACCAACTGCTGCGCGGTTTTTCGCGTGCCTGTCGCGCGGCAAAATGCGCATTGATCGGCGGCGAGACGGCGCAGTTGCCGGACATGTATCGCAAAGGCGAGTACGATCTGGCCGGCTGCATCGTCGGTGTGGTCGATCGCGCCAAGATGATCGATGGATCGACAATCAAGGGTGGCGACGTGGTCCTCGGCCTTCCCTCCAATGGTCTGCATACCAATGGCTATTCGCTCGCGCGCAAAATTCTGCTCGAGAAAATGAAACTGAAACCGAGTCGGATCGGGAAAGAGCTGCTGCGCGTGCATAAGAACTATCAGCCGTTGCTCGCGAAGGTGCCGGACAGCATGATCAAAGGCCTCGCGCACATCACCGGCGGCGGCTTGATTGACAATCTTCCGCGGATTTTGCCGAAGAACTGCGATGCGGTCATCGAGACCAAGAGTTGGAAACCGCCGCGCATCTTTCAAATCCTGCAACGAAATGGAGATGTCGATCTTGCCGAGATGTATCAGGTCTTCAACATGGGCATCGGTATGGTCGCAGTTGTTTCGCCAAACAACGCGAACCGCGTCATGTCGCTATTGAAAGCAAAACGGATTGGCCAGATCGTTCGAGGCACTGGAAGAACCCGCTTGGTTTTTTAAAGCGTGTCATCCTGAGCGGAGCGAAGGAGCTCCTACAACCTCCGAACGTCACACGAGCTTCTTTGTGTGAACAAAAACCTGCGTGAGGTCCCTCTCCGTCTGCGCGGCTCGGGATGACAACACGTTGGGTCGTGTCTAGTGTGGCAAACCATGGAAAAGCGTCGTCTCGGAAAAACAGACATGGACGTGACCGTGCTCGGTTTTGGCGGGTCCGAGATCGGTTATGAAGAAACGCCCGACGAAACGGTCGCCGAGTTGTTGAACGGCGCGCTCGATGCCGGGATTAACGTGATCGACACGGCCGAATGTTACCGCGGGAGCGAGGAGATGATCGGCCGCGCGATAAGTCATCGACGCAAAGAATTTTATCTTTTCACCAAATGCGGGCATCCGCACGGTGCGGAGAGCGGAGCGGACTGGTCGCGCGATTCGCTTTTGGAAAGCATCCAGCGCAGTTTGAAGCGGCTGAAGACGGACAAGGTCGACATCATCCAATTGCACAGCTGTTCCGAATCCGAGCTGCGCGAGGGCGAAGCGATCGACGCATTGCAAACCGCGCGTGAACGCGGCTACGCGCGCTACATCGGTTACAGCGGCGATGGTCGCGCGGCGCATTACGCCGTGGAATGCGGCGCATTCGATACTTTGCAAACGTCGATCAACATCGCCGATCAGGAGGCGATCGATCTGACCGTGCCGCTGGCGCGACAAAAACAAATGGGCGTGATTGCCAAACGCCCGCTCGCCAACGCCGCCTGGAAAACCGGTCACAAGCCGATCGACTCTTACCAGCACGAATATTGGGAGCGGTTGCGAAAACTGGATTACGATTTTTTGCGTCACTCCGATTTGGAAAGAACCATCGCGACTGCGCTGCGATTTACGTTGAGCGTTCCAGGCGTGCACACCGCAATCGTCGGCACCAGCAAGCCCGACCGCCTGAAACAGAACGCGAAATATCTCGAAGCCGGCCCATTGAGCGAGGAGGAATACAACGCCATTCGGCAGCGCTGGGAAGATGTCGCGCCGCGAATTTGGGTGGGACAGGTATGAAACAACGCAAGCTCGGGCGCGGCGGTCCGGTTGTTTCCGCGATTGGCCTTGGTTGCATGGGAATGTCCGATTTTTACGGCGGGCGCGACGAAGAGGAATCGCTCGCGACAATTCAGCGGGCGTTGGATCTGGGCATCAGCTTTTTCGATACGGCGGACGTTTACGGACCGCACACCAACGAAGAACTGGTCGGGCGCGCACTCCAAGGTCGGCGAGAACAGGTCGTGATCGCGACGAAGTTTGGAATTCTGCGCGATCCGGAGAAGCCGGAGTTTCGCGGCATCAGCGGCAAACCGGATTACGTGCGCAAATCCTGCGAAGGAAGTTTGCGGCGGCTCGGCGTGGAAGTTATCGATCTCTACTATCAGCATCGCGTCGATCCGGACACACCGATTGAAGAGACGGTTGGCGCGATGAGTGAGCTCGTGCGCGAAGGCAAAGTGCGCTTTCTCGGTCTATCGGAAGCAAGCGCGGAAAATATTCGGCGCGCGCACGCTGTTCATCCCATCACCGCTGTGCAATCGGAGTATTCGCTTTGGACGCGCGATCCCGAAGAAGAAGTTCTCGATGTTTGTCGCGAGCTCGGCATCGGCTTCGTTCCCTACAGTCCGTTAGGCCGCGGCTTTCTCACGGGTCAGATCAAAAAGCCGGAAGATTTATCGGCCGACGATTACCGGCGCACCACGCCGCGGTTTCAGGGTGAAAACTTCCAGCGCAATCTCGATCTCGTCACACGAGTGGGCGAAATCGCGCGCGAAAAACATTGCACACCGGCGCAGCTCGCACTCGCGTGGGTGCTGGCGCAAGGCAACGACATCGTTCCGATTCCGGGAACGAAGCGCCGGAAATATTTGCAGGAAAACATCGGCGCCCTGGATGTCGATCTTACGAGTGAAGATTTGGAACGCATTGAGGCGGTCGCGCCCAAGGATGCATTCGCCGGCTCGCGTTATCCCGAAGCAATGATGAAGCTGCTCAGCCGCTCTTAGGTCTTCGCGGAATCATCGCGTTCGCGAACATTGTTTGGACAATTTCGCCGCGTTGGTTAGTCGTGACGTTGCGTAACCGGATGATTCCGTGATTTGGTTTCGACTTCGAATCGCGTAGATCGACAATCTCGGTTTCGACCTGCAGCACATCTCCCGGCCGCACCGCGTTTGGCCAACGCAGTTCGTCGACTCCGAGACCGATCGCGCCTTCGGCAAAGTTCAGCGTCTTCACAAACAAACGCATCGTGATCGCCGCCGTGTGCCATCCGCTCGCCACCAGACCCTTGAAGATAGAGCGCTCCGCCGACTTCGGATTAAGGTGAAACTTTTGTGGATCAAATTTTTCAGCAAATTCGATGATGGCGTTCCCTGGAACCTCGAAAGGTTCGGACTGAAATCGATCGCCGGACTTTAGGTCGTCAAAGAATCGGTCACTGGTCGCCATCTCCAAACTCTATCGAACTAGCCTTTGCTGTCTCGTATTATGCGAGGGGGAACGTAGCTTGCTATTCTTTCGTTTCGTGTCGGAAAAGCCGAGCGTTCAAAACGACCCGAAACTCCCCGTTGCACTAGCGATCTTGCCGGCAGTCGCTAGCGGCGCAGCGATTTGCGTTGGCCTCGTTGTTTTGATCGGCTGGCTATTCGATCTTGAGCGCTTAAAACGTGTCCTGCCGGGATTCGTGGCGATGAATCCGATGACGGCGACGCTCTTCATCATCGCCGGCACGGCATTGGCGATGTCGATCTTGAGAAAACCTTCCAAAGTCAGGCGCATGTTGACCAGAATATTGTCGCTCATCGTCGTCGCTGTGGCTTTGACGAAGCTTCTCGACGTGATCGTTCACTGGCTCCCAAATGTCGACGAACTCTTGTTCGCGTCGAAGCTCTCAAACATTCACGATCAGATGCCTAACCGAATGGCGCCGAACACGGCGTTGAATTTCATTCTCGTGGGTTTGTCTCTTTTGACGCTACATCTGCCGGCGAGACGCTTTTCCCAGAGCCAGGCGTTCGCCATCCTTGCTGCTTTCGGCGCTCTGCTGCCGGTCACCGGATACGCCTACGGTGTGCATTCATTCAATGGTATGGCGACCTTCATTCCGATGGCGCTGCACACGGCTGTGACGTTTTTGATTCTGGCGGCCGGGTTGTTCTTTGCTCGTCCCGAAACTGGGTTCGCCCAGGTTTTCTCGACGAACGATCCGCGCGGTGTGATGGCACGACGGCTCTTCCCTCTCGCCGTTTTGCTCATACTCAGTTTGGGATGGCTGCATCTGTGGGGAGAGCGACACGGCTTTTACGAAAGTGAATTCGGAACCACGCTCTTTGCGATCACGCTTAGCATCCTTTTCGTAATTCTCGTGCGTTGGACCGTCTTCACGGTTGGCAAACTGGAAGAGGAACGAGAAATAGCGAACGCGCGCCTCCATGACCTGAATCGGCGCAAAGACGAAATGATCGCAGTTGTGTCGCATGATCTTTGTTCGCCGCTCACCGGATTTCGCATGGTGATCGACCTGCTGCGGGAGAAGCCGGAACAACCATCGAACGATTTGCTCGATCTGATGGATCACTCCGCTCGGCGCATGGTCTCGATGGTGCGCGGGTTACTCGACGTCGCAAAACTTCAATCCGACGAAGTGGAGCTGGAATACGAAGAGATGCTGGTCAGCGACGCGATTCGGCAATCGATGGAACCGCTCGCCATTAACGCGAATGCCAAACAGATCACGCTGAAACTCGACATCGCGCCAGGTGAACCAATCGTGTGCGTAGATCACCTCCGCGTTTCGCAAATTTTCAACAACCTCTTATCGAACGCGGTCAAGTTCACCGCTCCCGGCGGCCGCGTCTCGGTTAGTGTGGAATCCGCCGACGACGGAGTGCGCGTTGCGGTCGGCGATACCGGCCTCGGCATTCCAAAGAACGATCTGCCGCATGTTTTCGACAAATATTATCAAGCCAGCACCAAAGCGACCGCCGGCGAAAAAGGGACCGGGCTCGGCCTGGCCATTGTGCGCGAGCTCGTTCTGCTGCACGGCGGCAAGATCGACGTGAGCAGTGAAGTCAATCGCGGCACGACCTTTACCGTCTATCTGCCGCAAAAACCGGCCGAAGGCTGCAAGACCGCCGGCATAACAAAGAAAGTAGACTCCAGCCGCCTCCCGAATAATCTCGTTTACGACGAAGCGGGCGGTTAGCTCAGTGGTAGAGCATCTCGTTTACACCGAGAGGGTCGGGGGTTCGAAACCCTCACCGCCCAGTCTACGCTCGCAGCGTAGTGGAGAGCGTGGACTGTCGCGCCGTAGCTTTTACGCCAGTCCGGCTCGGACCGAAGGCGGACCTTTTTCACCCTGCAACGTCGGCGCAGCGAGCTTCGACTCGGCATGCCAATCAGAAATGAAAACTTTTACCTACGTTTACGTTTTACAAAGCGAGACGGACTCAAGACGATTCTACACTGGTTGCACACGCGATCTTCGCAACAGACTCGCTCGCCATAATAATGGTGAAGTGCCGCACACTTCAAAATGGAAACCGTGGCGAGTCAAAACCTACGTCGCTTTTTCCGACAGAGTGCAGGCCAAGACTTTCGAGCGCTATTTAAAGTCTGCTTCCGGCCGCGCCTTTCTCAAAAAGCGTCTGTAGAATCTCGTCTGCCCTTCCTTCACCAATTTTGTTTCTCACCTTTTCAGCAAGTCCAGCGCAACCGGAAAAATAATTTTCTCCCACTCCGCGTATTCTTTGGCGGAAGGATGCAGGCCGTCGGCGGCGACCAACGAACGATCTTCGCCCATCTTTTTGCTGAGCGGGAAAACATCGACGACTCGCAAACCGCGCTTCGTCGATTCTTCGGTGATCATTTTATTAAACGACGCGATGCCTTCGGAAATGTTGCGGCCCCGCGCGTATTTCGGGCCAGTGGGCGTGACTCCGAAATCGGGAATGGTGACGATGAGTAAACGATTCTTGTCGCCCAGCACTCCGAGCACTTGGTCGACAATGAATGTGAAGTTCTTCCGAAACTTCTCCGCGTCGACGCCCTGCACCCAATCGTTCACGCCGATCAACAACGTTCCGAAGTTCGGTTTCTCTTTCAGAAAGATCGGCAGCTCGCGATCGATCGCCTGCTGTGTCGTCCAACCGGTGACCGAGGGATTGGCGACAAGATCGACATCTACTCCTTGCGCTTTCAAATGGCGCATCATTACCGACGGCCACGATTCGTTAACGGACGCGCCTTCACCGATCGAATACGAATCGCCGATGGCGATGTAACGGATCGTGCCGATCTTCTCTTCAGCGTTCATTGTCGCAGCGCTACACACAAGTAGGATAAGACCGAGTGTTTTCATCTGGTCACTCGTCACTTGTCACTCGTCACTTTTCTTCCGGCGGTTCCCAGAGCTCGATGCGGTTGCCTTCCGGATCCATGATCCAGCCGAAATAACCGAATTCGGATTTTTCCGTTTTCTCGTCGACCTCGACGCCTTCGCTACGCAGTTGCGCGAGGAGCGCGTCGAGATCATGCACGCGGTAGTTGATCATGAATGGCTTCTCGCTTGGCTTGAAGTACTCGGTGTTCGCTTCGAAAGGCGACCAGACAAGGTGCGATTGGCGTTTCGGTTTAAGATCGGCGCCGGCGCCTTCCTGAAAAGCGACTCCGCCCCAGTCTTCCACGTTTAGTCCGAGATGTTCTTTGTACCAGGCGGCGAGCTTCTCCGGATCGTTCGCTTTGAAAAAAATTCCGCCGATGCCGATGACGCGATTCATCAGGTAAGTCTCAAGCAAAGCGAGCCTTGCATCAATTAGCAAAGCCCATTTGTTAGGTCGTCCGAAATATTTTACACGCGGACACGTCCGCGACCGCCCTGCTCATACGAATCCCTTTTAGCTGGGACAGGAGGTTGTTACGATGACGATTAGGAATTTGGATCTGACCCGGCAGATATTGCTGCAGGCCGAAAAAGGCAGCCGCGTGGACGCCCGCGACTCAACCGTGTCCTATCATATCCTTGCCTTGCGCCGCGAAGGTTTGCTCGACGCAGCCGTCGTCCGCCGCCAGGGCGATTTTCATAGCGGCATGGTCGCGACCTCTTTGACGAGGAAAGGCCGAAACCTTCTCGGAGTGGTCAAGGACGATTGGGCCTGGCAGCAAACGAAGGAAGCGTTTACTCAACGCGGGATCTTTTATTCCCTGAGGAACATTATCGATTATCTGAGACGAAGCTCGGATCGCCCCAAGCAGAGCGAGGCCGCTTAAGGCTCATCTTTCGGAAAACGCTTTCGCAACCGGCGCAGCGCTGCCTAAGATCGGCGCCGTGAAATTTGCCACATTTTCTTCCGTCGCAATCGCGGTGATCGTTGCAACATCTCGCGCGCAGAATTCGCCCGGCCCGCGAGCTGACGCCACAACAACGCCGAAGTTTTCCGAGGCCGCCAGCCAACCGATTCTTCCACCGCTCATTCCGTGGAATGGCAAGAGCCGCTCGCTCGTTGTCGCGAAAACCGATCCATGGATCACGCCGGCGGAGAAAAACGATTTCCGCACGACACCGTTTTACGACGAGATGACGGCGTGGTTGAAAAAATTGGTCGCGGCCGCGCCGCAATTGAAAATGATCTCGCTCGGCAAATCGCCCGAAAGTCGCGACATCTGGATGGTTATCGCTTCAGGCGAAAAACAATTCACGCCGGAAGGACTGCGCAGGAGCGGCAAACCGATCATTCTCGCGCAGGCTGGGATTCATCCGGGCGAGATCGATGGCAAAGACGCGGGCTTGATGTTGTTGCGCGACATGACGGTGCGCGGAACGAAGAAGGAGCTGCTCGAACACGCGAGTTTTCTTTTCGTTCCCATTTTCAATGTCGACGGGCACGAGCGCAGTTCAAAATTCGGTCGAGTGAATCAACGCGGGCCGGAAGTGATGGGCTGGCGGACCAACGCGAAGAACCTCAATCTCAATCGCGATTACGCGAAGATCGATTCGCCGGAGATGGAAGCGATGATCCGCGCGCTCAACCAGTGGCAGCCCGACCTTTATATCGATATTCATGTCACCGACGGCGCCGACTACCAATACGACATCACCTTCGGGTTCAACGGCGCCGGTGGGCATTCGGCCGCGATTGCGAATTGGCTGGAGAAAACATTCACACCGGCGGTAACGAACGATCTCGCAGGCATGGGTCACATTCCAGGATCGACTGACGTCGCCGGCTGGATCGATCCGTTTGACCTAACGAAGGGGATCAAAAGCTGGCTGGCCAATCCGCGCTACTCGGACGGCTACGGCGACGCTCGGCATTTGCCGGCCGTGCTCGTGGAAAACCATTCGTTGAAACCGTACGATCAACGTGTGCTGGGAACTTATGTCTTTCTTGAAAGCGCAATTCGCGCGGTCGCCAACAACGCGGCTGCGCTACGTCAGGCAATCGAGACCGATCGCAAAGCCAATGCGGGCACAATTCCGTTGGCCTGGGACAACGATCCCGCGACGCCAGAGACGATTGAATACAAAGCGATCGAATCACGCACAATGCCTTCCGCCATTTCGGGCGGACTGCGCATCGAGTTCACCGGCAAGCCGGTGACATTAAAAATTCCCTACAAGCTCGCCAATCATGTGAGCGCGTCGGTAACACGGCCGAAAGCGTATTGGATCCCGCCGGCCTGGAGCGAAGTCGTGCAGCGATTACAAATTCACGGAATTCAATTCGAGCGCATCAACGCGCCGCGCGAAATGAAGTTGTCGATGTACCGACTTGAAGAAATGCGGTTTCAAGGAAAGGAACAAGCGAAAGGCGAGGAAGAACAGCCGTTTGAAGGCCGAGTTCAAATCACCGCGAAACCAGTCGTCGAACAAAGGACCGAACATTTCGCGGCGGGCTCGGTTCGCGTTCCGACGGATCAACCGCTGGGCGATCTGGCCGTGGTCCTGCTCGAGCCGGCATCGCCCGATTCATTCCTGCAATGGGGATTCTTCGATGAAGTGTTTCAGCACACAGAATATATCGAAGGCTACATCCTCGAGCCGATGGCGGAACGGATGCTAGCGAGCGATCCAAAGCTCGCCGAAGAATTCAAACAAAAGCTCGCTACTGATGAAGCGTTCCGTGGCTCACAAAAAGAGCGTCTGCGCTGGTTCTACTCCAGAACGCCGTTCGTGGATGAGGGGTGGAAGCTCTACCCCGTTGGAAGAGAAGAGTAAGAATTATTTCGCTGGCGTAACGTTTCTCTAATTTATCGCCTATCGTCGACCATTTGCGGCGCTGGCTGTTTCAATTCCACGCGGTCGCTCACTTTTTGGATTTGCGCGGCCTGCTCTTTAAGCTGGGCCGTGAGAACTTCCATCCCCTTCCGTTGCTGCGCAACCGTTGACTTCAACTCTGCAATGTTCGCCTGTTGTTCCTCGACTTTTTTGTGCTCTTTGATGAACTCGCTGAGCAACATCACGTTCACGTCTTCGTAGCGCACGCTCAAGGGTTTTCCTTCTTTGTCGCGTATGACCAGGTCCGGGCTTACCTCGGCCACTTCCTCGGCGATTAAACCAACGCGGGGCGTGTTTGTAGTGTCGCTATTGTATTGGAAGGTTACGGGCTTGAGCGCCAGAATAGCTTCACTGGCGTTGTCCATTAGTTTAATATCGTGCTTAAAGCGCCGCGACGAGACGACGGTGCCCAACTTTCCGTCGCTGCCGATGCGCACAGCCATGTCCGCGGGACCAAACGCCCGGTTGTAGATGCCGGCAATAAAGGTGTCATACGGAAAAGAAAAAGCCGCGTCGTTGCCGATGCGGATGAATTCGGCTTCATTAGTACCGACGGGCTGCACTTGTGCGCCGATATAGATGTTACCTTCGCCACCTGTTAAGCTAAATCCGGTCCCTTGGCCCAAACAGGTATTCGAGTTTCCAGTGATGTTACTGCCGGCTAGCTCCCCGACCGCGGTGTTATTCTTGCCCCCGTTTCCAGACTCGATCGCACCCTGACCAACGGCGGTGTTGCTGCTGCCATCAACGTTAGCCCGGAGCGCAGATCCGCCGACAGCCGTGTTGCCGCTGGCAAGTCCCGCGCCGCTCGAGTCATTATTCTGGGCCGCGAAACGACCCACGGCCACGTTGTCGCCGGCTGAGACGTTCAACTGGAGCGCTTCAGAACCGACCGCGATGTTGGCGCCGCCGATGGTGTTGTTTTGGAGCGCTTGAGACCCGTCGGCCGTGTTGCGGCTGCCTGATGTGTTGCTAAAGAGTGCGTCGAAACCCATTGCCGTGTTGTCGAGGCCGGTTATGAGGCTGGCGAGAGCTCCAGTACCTTCAGCTGTGTTGCCGTTGCCGACATCGCCATCCGGAGTAGGCGAAGGAGTCGGGGTGGGAGTGGGAGTTGGCGTGGGGGTCGGCGTTACCGTCGGAGTCGGCGTCACGGTCGGAGTCGGTGTTGGAACTGAACGGGCTTGAGCGGTTAAGGAAAATGCAAGGCTCGCTAAGACCACTGCCAGAATTATTGGGAATAGGGTTTTCCATTTCATTTTTTTGTTCAGGCGAATTGTTGATTCATGAACTACATCCAATTCCGCGGAGAGTTGAGTCCGGGCTCCAATTGGATCTGGAGATCGCGTTAAGCGGTGGGTTCCAGCGAAGAATCAGCCCCACGAGCAAACTCAGCTCGGCCAAAGATGCGTTGAAACGTTGGGTGACGTAATCGGCGGCGAGTGTAGGGCCCCGCCTTACAGACGTCGAGCTAATTTCGCGACTGGCAGCTACCGATGATTACCAACGACTTGCGGCGCAGGCTGTTTGAGTTCGACTCGGTCGCTGACCTTCTGGATTTTCTTTGCCTGCTCCTTCACGCTTGCGGTGAGAGCTTTGATTTCCTTCTGCTGTTGCGCCGCAGCCGCCTGGAAATCCTTTTGCTGCTGCGCGATGGTCGCTTGCTGTTTTGCAACGAGGGATTTCAGTTCGGCCACGGTTGCTTTCATTGCATTCATTTCCTGCTTGAAGCGCAGAGGTGCCGTCGCGCCTGGCGATGCAGAGGCGTGGTTCGCTGCCGCAGGACCGGTGCCGAGCTGGCCGGTGGACAGAATGAAAACCGGAACTCCCGCCGAAGCGTTGACTCCGTTTATGCCGGCGATAAACGCGGCGGTGTGACTCGTAGCATTGCCGATGCGGATCGTGCCGCTGTCGGCGGAGTTACCAGCGTTGCCGATGTCGATGTTGTTATCGCCCGTGGTCAAATTGAAGCCGGCATTCGCCCCTAATGCGATGTTGGAGTTACCAGTCGTGTTGCTATAGAGCGCAGCGATGCCGTTAGCAGTGTTATAGGAGCCGGTTGTGTTAAGACGGAGTGTATCAACGCCGCTAGCCGTATTTTCGCCGCCGCTCCCGTTGTTCTGGAGCGCCGAGGAACCTGTGGCTGTGTTCAGGAAGCCGGTTGTGTTGTCACCGAGCGCAGCGGTGCCATTAGCCGTGTTTAGGCCGCCGGTTGTGTTGTTATAGAGTGCCCAGGAACCTGTGGCTGTGTTCCGATTGCCGGTTGTGTTGCTTGCGAGCGCTTGAAAACCAAGGGCCGTATTCACGTAGCCGGTCGTGTTGCTTAAGAGCGCTTGAGAGCCATTGGCGATATTGCCGGTGCCGGTTGTGTTGCTAAAGAGCGCTTGATAACCATTGGCCGTGTTCAGGCCGCCGGTGGTGTTGCTAAAAAGCGCTTCAGCGCCATCGGCCGTGTTGCTGTCGCCGGTGGTGTTGCTAAAAAGCGCTTTAGCGCCATCGGCCGTGTTGCTGCTGCCGCTTGTGTTGCTAAAGAGCGCCTGGAAACCCTCCGCGGTATTGCCAAAGCCCAAGTCGCCGTCGGGTGTAGGTGAAGGAGTCGGAGTTGGAGTGGGGGTAACCGTCGGAGTCGGCGTGGGAATTGGACGGGCTTGAACGGTTAACGACAATGCAAGACTCGCTAAGACTACTGCCAGAATTATCGGTGATAGGACTTTCAATTTCATTTTTTGTTCAGGCGAATTGTTGGCTCCGGGCTCCAATTGGATCTGGAGATCGCGTAAAGCGGCAGTCCCAAACGTAGGTCCAGCCCCACCGGCTCCTTCAGCCCGGCCGAAGATGCGTTGAAACGTCGGGTGACGTAATCGGCTTCGCTCTTAAACATTGGGCAAACGAATGTCGAGCCTTCTCTACGCGCACAACCATGTCCATCACGGCGGCCTCTTGTGTTCGCGGTTAGACGGTTTTCGACTTTCTCAACGATCATCGCCGCGTAAGATCGACAATGTGAACTCATTCAAATTAGTTGTGGCGATGTTGATTGCCGTTTCAGGTAGCGCCGTGGCCCAGACGCGAAGCGGAACACCGAGCGACGGTCGAGACACAAGAGACTTGGGAAATAAAGCGTTGATCACGAAAGCGACAGGCCCGGAGCTGATGGCCTCGGCCGCGCTGCACCAATGGGCGGACGATTTCTACGCGTGGCAGAATGAGAATAATCCGACGAACAGCAGCGAACAGGGGCTCCATACCTGGGACGATCGCCTGACGGATTATTCGCCGGCGAAAATTGCCGAACGCGCACAGCATGTGCGCGCGCTGCTCGACAAAGTGCGCGCGCTCAAGATCGACACCTGGCCGAAGGACGAAAAGATCGATGCCCTGCTCTTCCGCTCGCAACTGGAGCAAACCGATTTTGGAAATCGCGTCCTCAAGTTCACGCAAACGAATCCACAGGTTTACATCGGCGAATGTGTGAGCGGAATTTTTTCACTGTTAAAGAAGGAATACGACACGCCGCGCAAACGCGCACTGGCAGCGACCGCGCGATTGAAGCAGATGCCGGCGTTGCTCAAGCAAGGGCTGAGCAATTTACAGAACCCGGTAAAACTTTACGCACAGCTCGCGATCGAATCCGCGCGCTCAATCGATCCGCTCCTGAACAAGAGTCTGATGGCGCTCGATGTCGATCTTGCGCCAGCCGAGCACGAGGAACTGGTGAAAGCGCGCGATGCCGCAATCGTTGCGGCACACAGTTATGCGGACGAGCTGGAGAAACGGATGCCGAAGATGGTCGATTTCGCGCCGATGGGTGAAGCGAACTACAACTATTACTTGAAGCACGTCCTGCTTCTGCCGCTCAACGCCGCGGAAGTGGAAACGATCGGGCGCGCCGAGCTGGCGCGTTATCGCGCGCTTGAAGCGTTGCTAAAGGATCCGAAAATGGCCGATCCCAATCCGGCACGCAGCGCAAACATTCCGCCCGACCAGGAATCGTTCCTGAAAGCCTACGAAAATCGCCAGGCGGAAATGATCGCGTTCTTGAAAGAGCACAACCTGGTCACGATCCCAGATTATCTTGGACCGTTCCAGATCAAGCAGTTACCGGAAGCGTTCAAGCCGACGAGTCCCGGCGGCTTCATGAATCCGCCCGGTCTTTACGATAAAGATGCGAGCGGCTTCTTTTTTATCCCCACTTACAATCCGCAATCGAAAAACTTTTATATTCGCGCGGCGATCGAAGATCCGCGGCCGATCCTCGGGCATGAAGGGATCCCGGGACATTTCATGCAAATCTCGATCGCGAACCATTTGCATGACGAGATTCGGCGCCAGCATGGCGACAGCGTTTTTGTCGAAGGCTGGGCGCTTTACGGCGAAGAGATGTTGATGCGGACCGGGCTTTACCCGGACAACTCGGCGGCACAGGGACAAATCCTGCGCTTGTCGCGTTATCGTTCGGCGCGCATCGGCGTGGATGTGAACCTGCACACCGGCCGTTGGAGTTTTGATCAAGCGGTAAAATATTTCATGGAAGCAGGCGGTCTGGACGAGGAAGCAGCCAAAGGCGAAGCGGCCGGAGCGGCCTCATCCCCGACACAAAAGATCAGCTACATCATCGGCAAATGGCAGATCATGAATTTGCTCGGCCGTTACAAAGATCGACAAGGTGACAACTATCGGCTTGGACAATTTCATGACGATTTGATCAAGAGCGGCAGCCTGCCGGTCTCGATCGTCGAATGGATTTTGCTCGACGATCCAACGTCGATTCAGAAAGTGATGGCGGAGAAATAGTGACAAGTGACGAGATCAGAGGGGCGGCATGCATTTGTTTCGCCTTGCTGCTTGGGGCGTGCGCGGGAAGTCCGCGTCCGCCGGCGGAAGCGCCTGGTTCAGTAAACGCGCCCGCGGCGATCGAGCTTCAGAAAGAAGTCCGCGTTGCCAGCGTGCACTTTCCCGCAGGCACCTACACGCTAAGTGCAGCGGATCGCATCGGATATTATTATCGCTCATCGCGCGGTGTGATTCAGGGAAGCGGCCCGGGTCGGGTCGTGCGGCAGGGCGGGATTTTTGTCAGTAAACGCAACCAAGCGAAGTTACGCGGCTACGTCTATTTCGGCGGCACCGTCACTCACGTCGGCAACCTGTCCCACGCCCGCTACGAGTTTCGGAATTGAATTTGTCGCCAAAGGTTGAGCCGCTTGTGTCTTAAAAATCTACCGCCGTGGCCTAACCAGCCAGCCGTTAGGGCCTACTTCCTGCTAAACCCTAAAGGGGAAATGAGCCGGAAGAGGTCAATCGAGCACGAGGCGATGAAATTTGAGGTTGTCGAAAGCTTGGAGCGGGCGATCGATCGCCTCTATCTTCGTTTGCTCAAGACCGCACAGCGGCGTTGGGAACGAGGCCTTGCTCGAAAACATCCGAGCGACAAATGCGTGAGCGTGCGCATCAGCACCGTTCCGGCAAAAAAGCGAAGCGTGCCTGGAGCAGGTTTTCTGAAGGCCGGTAAAGTAACGTTGAAGGACAGAGCAAAGCGCGCGCTTCCGCACTTTGCCCACTAGTTTTTTCGCGAGGCGAGAGCACTCTCCTCGCCCAGAAGATTGCCGACCGTTAAGGGCTGGGCCGGCCGTTCCAGAGTAGCGATAAATTCCTGGAAGCGCTTTGAAAAAAGGTCATGTCGAAGCCGCCAGTAATGATCAAAGCCGGGCGAAGCGATGTAATGCTGAAGCAGACGGCACCATCCTTGCCAGATCTGTTCGTCCATCAGGCCATAGACATGGTGGAAATGAATCGTCTCGTAGGCCTTGAGAAATTGGTAGGTCGAATGAAAAAAACGCGCCTGGTCCTCCGCGGATAGCGCCTGCAGATTTTCAAGACCTACTCGCCAGATTCGGGCGAGTTCGGCGTTTTCGGCGAAAGGTTTGGTCACATCGCGCAGAGCCGTGGCGGCGGCGTCTTGTGCCGCCAATTTTGCCACACGCGTGCTCCGGTGCACCTGCATCGCCAGATAAAGGACAGAAAATACAACCGCAATCGAACCGACCATCTGAGAAACGGCACTGATCGCTTCCCAATTCATACGATGTCGATCTTAGCGCGGTCAGGCGTCATTACTTCGGTTCGTCCGCAACTTTGAGCACGATCTTCCCGCGGGTGTGGCCGGTATCGGCTTGCCCCTGCGCCTTGGCTGCGTCGGCCAGCGGAAATGTTTGCGACACGATTACTTTGATCTTTTTTTCGTCAATCAATTTCCCGATCTCGGCGAGCTCAGCCGAATCCGGCTCAACGCCAAGTGCCGCGCCACGGATGCCGTGCTTGTCCAGCTCGGCCTGGTCGGGCGGTCCAATCAGGGACACGAGGATGCCTCCGTTTTTCACTACCGCGTAGGAACGCGCCAGCGTCTCCTTGCCAACTGATTCGAGCACAACATCGACATCTTTCGCCACGTCTTCGAATTTTTGCTTCGTGTAATCGATTGCCACGTCCGCTCCGAGTTGTTTGAGCAAATCTTGATTCCGGGTCGAAGCAGTCGCGAACACTTTCGCACCGCGTAATTTCGCAAATTGAATCGCAAAACTTCCGACGCCACCGGAGCCGCCATGAATCAAAATGCTTTGCCTCGGCCCGAGTTTTGCGGTATCGACCAGCGCCTGCCATGCGGTCAGCGCCACCACCGGCACCGCGGCCGCCTCGACAAAACCTGCTGACTTCGGTTTAGGGGCAACCTCCTTTTCCGTCACCAGCGCGTACTCGGCGTAACCGCCCGCTTTTTTCAAACTGATGTAAGCGTAAACCGCATCGCCTTTTTTAAACTTGTCGATCTTGCCACCAGTTTTCTCGACCACTCCGGCAATGTCGTATCCCGGAACAAGTGGCAGCGTGATGTTGAAAAATTTCGCCCACTTGCCCGAACGAATCAGGCCGTCAACCGGATTCACGCCCGCCGCGATCACGCGCACGAGAATTTCATCATCCTTCGGCTCCGGTCGCGGCAGGTCTTCGTATTTTAAAACCTCCGGGCCGCCGTATTCATGAATCACGATCGCTTTCATCTTGGTTGATTGGCCAAAGAGCGGGGTCGCAATCAAGGCGGCAATCGCAAATGCAATTTTCGTTTTCATATTTCTTATTTGTTCACCATCCACGGCAACGCGTCGAGATCGACGTTGCCTCCAGTCAAAATTAATCCGACGCGCCGGCCGCCGATGTCGATCTTACGTTCAAGGATCGCGGCATACGGAACAGCTGCCGACGGCTCGACGATGATTTTCATTGTTTGCCAAATCTCGCGCATCGCTGCGACGATGCTTTCCTCGCTCACAGTTACAATGTCGTCCACATAACGCTGGATGATCGCGAAGTTGGGCACGCCGACGTTTGTTCGCAGGCCATCGGCAATCGTGTTCGGTTTATCGACCCGCATCAATTGACCGGCGCGAAAAGATCGCGCGGCATCGTCGGCATTCGCCGGTTCAACCGCGACCACTTTGATCTTTGGCCGCAAAGTTTTCGCGGCAACGGCGGTTCCGCAAAGCAGACCGCCGCCGCCGACTGGACATAACACAAGATCGACATCGACGTGTTCGAGCAGTTCGACCGCAACTGTCCCCTGCCCTGCCATGACATTTTCGTTCTCGAAGGGATGAATCAGTGTCGCGCCAGTTTTCGCGATGACCTCCGCGCACGTTTGCTCGCGCGCCGTTTGCGTCGGCTCACAAAAAACGATGCGGCCACCGTACTCTTCCACCGCGCGAATCTTCACCTTCAACGTGTTCGATGGCATCACAATGTGCGCGGGAATTTTTCTCAGCTTCGCCGCGCGCGAGAGCGCGGCGGCATGATTGCCCGACGAATGCGTCGCCACGCCGCGTTTCGCCGTCGCATCGTCGAGCATGAAGACCGCGTTCGTGGCGCCACGCGCCTTGAATGCGCCAACTTTCTGAAAATTTTCGCACTTAAAAAACAATGACGCAGCGCTGGCCGAATCGAGCCGCGCGCTCGTCAGCACCGGTGTGCGATGGATGTGCGGACGAATGCGTTCGTGCGCAGCGCGAATGGTAGCAAGATCGAGCGCCGTATTCATGACGACCAGCCGAAGAATACCATCACGATGGCAAAGGTATCGATCAATCCGTGGGCGAGAATGCTCGTCCATAAATTTCTGCCCGATACGACATAGGCCGCTCCCAAAATCAGCCCGGCCATGCCCGAATCGAGTATTCCGGTCGGACCCTTGTAGTAATGGCCGTAACCGAACAGGGCCGATACGACGATGATGCCTAACCAATATGCCGCCGTCGTTCTGCCACCCAAATCGGCCGCACGCGTCAGCAAGTAACCGCGATAAGCGACCTCCTCGCCGAAGGCGGCAAAAGTCCAGACCACTAACAGCGCCAGCATCGCGACCTTGATGTTCCCGCTAATCTCGCTTGTTCCCGCGGGAGCGACGATCGCCGGCCAGAAAGGCAGCGTGATTCGCTCGACAACTTCGCCAATGAGAATTCGTAATACAGCCGCGGCGAGCGCTATCAGCAAAACTCGTTTCCACGATGCGGGCCGTTTGAATCCTATCGCCGCCCATCCGCCGTCACGGATCCGGATCGACACAAGGCCGAGGACAAACAGGATCGGAACTTCGTTTGGAAGCGCATGAAAAACGTTGTGACCAATGACAACGACGGCGCCGACCAGCAGCTCAAACCCGCTTAGCACGCGCGAAGCGGCAACATTAGTTGAAGGACGTGGGACCTCGACGGAAGACACAATTGCCAGTCGCCTCGGATCTAGTGCATTCGTGAGAGATCGGCCGAAGTCGGCGGGCCTTCGACCCAATTCACATCCCAGGCGCCATCGACACTGATGAATGTAAGGGAGTTCGCCGGCAACCACGCTTCGTGCACCATCTTCGCCGGCATGTAGTTGAACGAGCCGGGCCCAAGCTCGGCTTTCTTGCCTTCGCATTCGAATTTTACAGTGCCGGTGACGATCATGTGCGTCTCATTCGCGCTGTGCCAATGCTTACGGATGTGGATCGCTTTCGGCGTGCGAACGAGCAACTGCGTCGCGTGGGTCGTTGGATCGACATGGAGAAAACAAATTTCCGGCGAATTTTCACCGAGATCGGGAAGAATCTTGTCCCACTTGATCTCGGACAGTTTCTTGAACTCTGGCGCGTTCGCCGCGCTTACGTCCGGAGAGTTTAACGCCCCGGGCGTCGCTTCAGCGGTGGTTGGCGGTGACGCGCTCGCCGGTCCGTCTGGCTCCTGACCGCGCCCGTTCCATGTGAGAAAACCAACCATTGCCATCGCGGTCGCAAGCCACAATCTTGTTTTCATAGAACACAATTGAACCGATCTCGTCTGTGACGCGAAAAGTTTTTTCGTCGCGTTGTAACGGGCCGGCGTTTCTGGCGGCGGATTCTTGACATAGCGCGCGCAAAATCCTAAAACCCCATCCGTCCCTCCCGAAATATGCCCCTTCCCAGCTCGACCCAGACTGATCCGCAAAAAAGAGTAGATACCCGCGATATCGTTACGATCGCGACGGTTCTGGTAATACTACTTGTTGCCGCTGTTTATCTCTTGAGTGGTGTCGCCACGTTAAGCGACGCGGCCCATCGCGAAGGCGCTTACCGAATTGCGATTTTATGGGCACTGGCCTATTGCGCGGGCGGCTTCCTCGTCGGGTTTCTTTTTGGAATTCCGCGAGTGCTGCAAGCAAACGATGCCGGTCCTGCGGGAAAGGAGAGTCGTACGCCCGCGGGGTATTCGCAGCGAGTGAACACGAACCTCGAACAGATTTCCGACTGGCTCACTAAAATCATTGTCGGACTCGGTTTGGTCCAATTGCGCAAGATCCCGCAAAACCTCTACGACGCGGCGACATGGATGGCGCGCAGCTTTATGGAACCGAATGGCGACCTCGCCCGAGCAGCTTCCTTATCCACGAGCATCATCGTGTTTTTCTCCGTCACCGGTTTTTTGGGAGGTTATCTGGTCACCCGCCTTTTCTTTGCCGGGGCTTTTCGTCGGGCTGACACCGAAACGACGGAAACAGTCCGCCCCTCCACGTTTGGCGGTGACGATCAGGCCAAGCAAACATTAGCGAAGTTCTGGAAACCGGACGGCAAGAAAATCGATCCGAATCACGAAAAGTGGCTGGTTGATTGGATGACTAAGCACGGCTTAATTAGTGGCGACAGGAAGGTCTCCATCGGACTGTTTATTAATTCGCGTGCTTTTCAGGAACAACGCGCGAAGGCAGTCCAGGAGCTTCCTCAGGGCTAATCACATGTTACCAGATCGAAGAATAGAAACCCTTAAAGACATTCCGACTGATCACGTCGATGCGGTCGTACAGGACTTCAAAGATAGCGGCGCTACCGAGGTTAAGAAGACGGCGCAAGGAGATGGAAAATATACCATCGAGGCCATCTTTGAAGCCGGCTCACGTTATCCTGCTTCGGGCGAGTTTGTCGCGTAATTTAGGCGGGATCGCCCCGGCGACCGCGTAGATCCAGACGCTGCAACGGGCGTCGGCGTTTGGGTCCCAACTAGTGCGCTAGAGCTGCTTCTCGGGATAAATTCTGCTCGCGTGTTAAACCGCCACAGATCAAGCTTCGCGTCCGATGAAAACAAAACTTCTAATCTTCGCCGCAGTATCTTTCGGCCTCGCCGGCCTTTGCTCAGCGCAAACAACGAGCCCGACAGCATCTGTTACGAGCACGACGACTAAGAGCGCCGGCGCGCCCTACATCGAGGGTTCCGTCTGGACGCTGACCATGATCAAAACCAAGACCGGTCTCGACGACGATTACTTTCGTCAAATCAGCGGGACGGTGAAACCGATTTATGACGAAGAGAAAAAACAGAAAATTATTCTCGATTACAAAATCCTGATGGGCGATCCGCACAATCGGGACGAAGCCAACATCATTATTATGGTGCAGTATCCGAACATGGCCGCGCTCGACGGCTTGCGCGATAAAATGGATCCGCTCGTCGAAAAGGTCATGGGCAATGAAGATCAACGTCGTGCGACGGCGGTAAAGCGTCTCGACGTTCGCGAGATTCTCGGCACGAGAACGATGCGCGAGATCACGCTGAAATAGGTTTTAGCGTGCAACTCGCAGCCGGCACGGCTGCCACCACAGTTTCATTCGTCGCGGCCGAGCGGGTTGCGCACGACGACCCATTTCTTCACCGGGACACCGCCGAGGAGATGCTCCTGCAGGATTCGTTCGAAACGTTTCGGCGTCACTTTCGAATACCACACGCCTTCGGGATAAACAACGAGCCAGGGCCCCGACTGACACATGCGGAAACAAAGCGTCTTTGTCCGCATGACTTGGAGGTCGAGTTCTTTCGTCCGTTTCTTGATGTATTCCCAGGTTTCTTCGCCCTCGCTCGGCTGACAACAATCAGGACCGAGACACAAAAAGAGATGGCGTGTCGCGGTACGGACGCGCGCCTTGCGCAGGGCTTTTTCAAGCGGAGGCGAAGGTTTCATGTAGCGAGCCAAACATAAGCCCAGTCACAGCCCTTAGTCAGCCTGCTCGCGAATCTATTTCAGAGTTGTCGCCGATGCACCTTCGTCTGTAGAGGTTGTTTTATGCCCGAAGGTGTCACTTCGTCGTCAACACCGGCGGCGCCTTTGACCCGGCGACATCCGCGCGGGCTTTATACTCTCTTCTTCACGGAGATGTGGGAGCGCTTCTCCTATTACGGGATGCGCGCGCTGCTCGTGCTTTTTATGGTGGACGCGGTCCGCGGCGGAATGGGAATGACCGACAAAGTCGCGACGGCGATTTACGGTCTCTACACCGCGGCGGTTTATTTGGCGGCGCTCCCCGGTGGTTGGGTCGCCGACCGCCTGCTCGGCGCGCCACGCGCGGTCTGGTACGGAGGAATGATCATCGCGGCGGGACATTTCACGCTCGCGATTCCGCGCACGGAAACATTTTATCTCGGCCTGTTGCTCGTTGTCCTGGGCACCGGATTACTCAAGCCAAACGTCAGCGCCATGGTCGGCGATTTGTATCCCGAAGGCGGCGCGCGCCGCGACGCCGGCTTCTCCATCTTTTACATGGGCATAAACCTGGGCGCATTTATCGGTCCGCTTGTTTGCAGCACGCTCGGGGAGAAGATCAACTGGCATTACGGCTTCGGCGCGGCCGGCGTCGGCATGGTGCTCGGGCTGATTCAATATCGGCTGACGCAAAAACATCTCGGCACCGCCGGTCTCATTTCGGCGCGAGAGAAGCGACTCACGTCCACCGAACGCGCAGCGTTTCTCGGCGTCGGCGTTGCCATCGTTCTCATAGTCACGTTGACGCTCACCGGCATCATCAAAATTGATCCAGTCGCCCTCGCCGGCGGCACGACCACATGCATCGTTGCCATGGCGGTGCTCTTCTTCGTCGCCGCTCTGCTCTTCTTCGGACTCGACAAGATCGAGAAGCAACGCGTCGCCGTTATCATCGTCTTGTTTATTTCGGCCGCGCTCTTTTGGTCGGGGTTCGAGCAGGCGGGATCATCATTCAATTTATTCGCCGAGCGTTACACCGTCAGATACGCCGCGCTGTTTCATTACGAATTTCCCGCGGGCTGGTTTCAATCGCTCCCCGCTATTTTCATCATCATGTTGGCGCCGATCATGGCTTCCTTGTGGGTGCAGCTCGCGCGCCGGAACCTCGAACCATCACTTCCAGTCAAGTTCGGCCTTGGGTTGGTATTACTCGGAGTCGGATTTCTGGCGATGGCGACCGCGTCAACGCTTATCGCCGGTGGCCAGAAAGTTTGGCCGACCTGGCTGATCACAACCTATCTCATCCACACTTTCGCCGAATTGTGTGTGAGTCCTGTCGGACTGAGCGCTGTCACCAAGCTCGCGCCGCGTCGTTTAGTCGGGCAAATGATGGGCGCATGGTTTCTGGCTGCGTCGCTCGGAAACTTGCTCGCCGGTCTTCTCGCCGGTCAATTCAAAGCCGACGAGCTGCAGCGATGGCCGGGATTGTTTTTGAAAATCGCGATCGCGCCGGCCGCGGCGGGCATGCTCTTGATTCTCTTTCGCAAACCGATCAAACGGATGATGCATGGCGTTAGTTAAATGGACCCGTACGCAAAACCGAAAGAACACAAAGTCGGCACGAATCGGCCGAAGATCTCGCACCTCCCGGCTAAGATCGACAATCGCACGCGCAAAGATCGGCAGGCAGAGAAACAAGCGGTCGCAGCCGAACGCCGCGCGGTCAAAAAATCCGCGCGCCGGCATTTGAAACAGGAACTGCTATCCGATCTCGAGCAATTGTAATTGCAGCGAGATCCGCGACTACTTCTTGGTCACGATCTTGGCGCTGCCGAGAAAGGTCGCGTTCTCGTCAACCACCAGCCGCGGCGCTTCGATGTCGCCGCGCAAAGAGCAACCTGCCTGAAGCTCGCAGCGGTCCTCCGCAAAAACATTGCCTTCGACTGTCCCCTTGACCGTCACAGATTTCGCCCTGATTTCGCCGCGAATCTGTGCGTGCTCACCGACGGTGAGCGTTCCTTGCGAATCGATCGAGCCTTTCACTTCGCCATCGATCAGCAGCTGGTTACGAAATTTGACCGAGCCGGTGATCGAGACTCCTCGCGAGAGGATGCCGCCGGACTGTGCCGGGGAACGCTCCGGGATGACTAACGGTCTGACCGGTTGGATGGCGGGCGGGGTGGGTTCAGGTTTTCTAGATGCAAACATTTAGGTTCTTCGACTCCTTCAGGTTGGTTGGTGGTAAGAGCTAATCTTGTTCCTCAGAACTGCCCTAAAAGCAAGTGTGCCTTAAAATAGCTAGAGCGATTTGAAAAAGAAGCGGGCGAACAGAAGCAGGCTGCCGCCTATCGCGACGACGTCTTCCACCACCGCGACAATAAAATCCGGGATACGCAATCCCGAAACGACAGCCCGGCGGGCGTGGTAGCCTGCGAAAGTTCCGGCGATGCCGCCAATGACGCCGCAAATGATTCCGAGCACGAGAGACTGACCCGCGGCGGCGAAAACCGCGACAGCGCACATCGCGCCGGTGAGCATACGTGCCGCCAGCGGCCCAGACTCCGTTCGCTTCGGCGTCTTTGGCAATTTATCGGCAACCAATTCTACGAGGGCGATAATGGTAACGATGACGGCGCCGGTAGTTGTTCCCAGGAACGCCAGATGCGACCCGGCCAGCGGCATCCAGCCCCAGTTCGCCAGCCAACTCACCAAAGCGAGCGGCGCAAACGCGCGCAGTCCGCACATGAATCCGATTCCGAGAGCGACAAGGAAAACAAGTATAGGATTCATCTTTTAGGTTTCCGAACTCGTAGTGCGAAAGTTCGATTAGAAAAGCAGGAAGTTCCGAAAATTGGAACCGAAGATTTCTGTTTGCCGCGGACACCGTAGCCATTACAACGTCTGATCCGATGACGCTGCATCTCGACGAAGAACAAGTTCGCCGGCATTTGCGCATGGCGGATTTGATTCCGGCGATGGAGAAGGCGCTGATCGATTTCTCCGCCGGGAAAGTGACACAGCCTGTTCGCTCGGTCATTCCGGTTGATCCGCCGGGCGGGTTTTACGGCATCATGCCAGCACTAACCCCGGACGGGCTCGGTCAAAAAATTGTCACTTTCTATCCGCCAAATGCCGAGCGCGGAATCCCAACGCACATGGCCACGATTTTTCTCACTAATCCGGAAACGGGAGAACCGATCGCGGTAATGGACGGAAGATTGATCACGGAGATGCGCACGGCGGCCGTCTCCGCCGCCGCGACAAAGCTTCTCGCGTCACCCGATGCGAAGGTGCTCGCGATCCTCGGGAGCGGCGTCCAGGCGCGCAGCCACGTGGAAGCGTTGCAGCTGGTTAGGAATTTTCAGGAAATCCGTGTTTGGAGTCCGAACGCCGCGCATGCAGAAGAGTTCGCCAAAGAGGTTGGAGCAAAAGTGATGTCGGCCGAAGCGGCCGTGTGCGGTGCAGACGTGATTGTGACAGCAACCAGCTCGAAGATGTCGATCTTGCGCGGCGTGTGGCTGAAGGCCGGTTGCCACGTCAACGCGGTCGGTGCATGCCGCCCTGATTGGCGCGAGCTGGACGACGACGCCATGGCGAACGTTCTTTTTGTCGATTCACGCGAAGCCGCGATGAAAGAGTCGGGCGACGTGATTCTATCCGGCGCAAAAATTCACGCCGAGCTCGGAGAAGCGCTTGCCGGCAAGATCGACATTCGCGCAAGCGAAACCACCATTTTCAAATCGCTCGGCATGGCGGTGGAAGATATTGCCGCGGCGATGCTGGTCTATCGAGCCGCCACGGCAAAATAAAACGTCCTTTTACTCGGGTCGCAGAATCTCCTTCGCTTCATCCAAGGTCTGGCAGGTGACGATGCGAACATTCCCGCCGTAATGAAATAGAGACATGATCTGCATACCGATATCCCGGGCCGGATCCGGAATTACTCTTACCACGGTCGATATCCCGTTCTCGTTACAGGCGTCCATCGCTTTCTCGATGTGCGGCGCGCAGGCTACATCCATCAACTTCAATTCCGTCAAGTCGGCCAAGAGCCGAAAGCCAGATTTTAACTTTGGAAGAGCCGACCGGATTTCTCCGAGGCCGCGCTCGGTTTCGTATGGTCTGACCGATCCGCTGTAGCGGATCACTAACAAATTCTGCGGTTGGTCAATTTCGACCGCGAGCATTTTTCTAACGATTGTATTTCTTCAGCAACTCGCGCACGCGATCGTGCGGCAGGGCTGGCACATGATGATTGTCGCGCCCGGTCATATCGTGATTGTCGATCAAAGCGTTCACGATTGCTTCTTCGGTTGCTTGCACAACGCCGGCAAAGATCGGGTCCATCAGATCGTTTGGAATTGTCTGCACGCTGTGCGTGACCTGATCGGGATTGGCGACCTTTGGGTTCGCGATTGAAAACGCGATAAACAAATCGCCCGAGCCGTTGCCGGAAATGCTGCCGGTGCGAGCGAGGCCTAACGAGGCGCGCCTGGCCAGGCGCTTGAGTTGATTCGGCAACAACGGCGCGTCCGTTGCGACGACGATGATGATCGAGCCGGTCTCTTCCTTGTAAACGCTACCGGGAATCTCTTTGCCAATCGGAACTCCGGCGATCGTGAGCTGATCACGTCGTCCGCAATTCGCCTGCACGAAGACGCCGACCGTATATGTCTTCGCCGGAACATCCTTTCCTGCCTTGATGTCGATCTTGCGCGACGCCGTCCCATTCCCGCCTTTGAACTCGTAGCAAATCATGCCCGTGCCGCCGCCGACACTTCCTTCTTCGATCGCGCCACCGTGCGCCGAATCGAGCGCCTGCGCGACGTGCTCAGGCTTCACATGAAATCCGTTAATATCGTTGAGCCAGCCGTCCCAGGTTTCGGCCACTACCGGCAGACTCCACCAATAGCCCGTATTATCGGCCGCGCCGTTCTTGACTCGCCAGGCGATCACGGCATCGCGTGCTACGCCGACGCTGTGAGTATTTGTGATGACGACCGGCCCTTCCAGAAATCCGCTCTCCTCCAACCAGGCGGTTCCCGTCATCTCACCGTTGCCATTGAGTGAAAAAACGCCGGCGTAAACGGGATCGTTCAGCGAATTATGCCCGCGCGGGATGATTGCCGTCACGCCGGTCCGCACCGGACCCTTGCCGACTTCGAGTTTGCCCTCGCCGCTGATCAGCGTGGTGTAACCAACTTCGACGCCGGTCACGTCAGTGATGGCGTTAAAGGCTCCGGGTCTACCTTCAAATGGAATCCCAAGATCGCGCGCGCGGACAGCCTTTTGTGTCGGCGGCGGCTTCTGTGGTTCCCGCCCATCGGCCACAAAAGCGATCACAAGCAATGCCGCGGGGATAAATGTCGATCTTATCTTCATAGGAAATCTGACCGCTTTGCATGGTTTTCTATTTTCGCGGATCAAGCAACGCATTTAGATTAATGCTGTGAGCTACCAGGTCTTCGCCCGAAAGTATCGACCCCAGACCTTCGACGATCTGGTCGGCCAAACGCACGTCTCGCAAACGTTGAAGAACGCGGTCGCGCAAAATCGCCTCGCCCACGCGTATCTTTTCGTCGGGCCGCGCGGTGTGGGCAAAACATCGACCGCGCGCATTTTGGCCAAGGCGCTCAATTGCGTGAAGGGACCCACAATCACGCCATGCGGCGTGTGCGACAATTGCAAAGAGATCGCGGCGGGCAATAGCCTGGACGTGATCGAGATCGACGGCGCGAGCAACAACAGCGTCGAGGACGTGCGCGAGCTGCGCGACAACGTGCGATATGCGCCGGCGAAGGGCCGCTACAAAATTTACCTCATCGACGAAGTCCACATGCTTTCGTCAGCGGCGTTCAACGCGCTGCTCAAGACACTCGAGGAACCGCCGCCACACGTGAAGTTCATTTTCGCTACGACCGAGCCGCAAAAAGTTCTGCCCACGATTCTAAGCCGCTGCCAGCGCTTCGATCTCCACCGCATCGCCGCAAACCTGATCGCGCAACATCTCCAGTACATCGCCGGCAAGGAGAAAATCACGCTCGAGCCCGCGGCGGCGCAGGCCATCGCGCGCGGCGCGGAAGGCGGATTGCGCGATGCCGAATCGATGCTTGATCAACTGGTCGCATTTTGCGGCGATTCGATCAGCGAGGCCGACGTGCTCAAAGTCTTTGGGTTTACCAGCCAGCAGACTGTCGCCAACTTTACCGACAAAATCCTACACGCGGCCACCGCGGAAGCGGTTCAGCTGCTGCACGACCAATCCGAATCGGGCAAAGACATGATGCGGTTGATGGCGGATCTGATCGCGTATCTCCGAGATCTTCTCGTGTTCAAGGTCAAACCGGATGCGCTCAGTGAAGATGTCGATCTTGAGTTGCAAAAATCGCTCGGCGCGCAGGCCGAGCTTATCGAGACCGATCGCCTGCTCGAATTAATCGACCAGTTCGCCGAAGCCGAAGGCCGAATGAAATGGGCGCCGAACAAAAAACTCCATTTCGAAGTCGCGCTCATCAAAGCGATCCAGAGTTTGAATCAGGTCACACTAAACGAAGTGATCGAGAACCTGAATGCGCTGCGCGATGGCAAAGAGGCCTCGCCGAAAAAATCTTCTTCTGTGGCGGCAGGCCTGTCGCCTGCGGGCCAAAAAAAAGCAGCCGACACGGCTGCCACTACAGTTTCGCGGGTGGCGGAGAAACCGGCCGAAGATTACGGCGCCAAGTCTTCAAACAGCGATCCGGAAAAAATTTGGCAGGACGTCAACGCGAAGATCCCGGCGAAAGGATTTCTGCGCACACTGGTCGATTCCCTGACTGTGCTCGGCACGGAAGGCCGTCATTTTCTTCTTGGCTATCCGCCCGAAGAAAAATCAGCGATTGAAACGCTCGCGACCACGAGTAACCGCCGCCAGCTCGAAACTCTGCTTAAGGAAAACAGCGGCCGCGATTGGAGTGTGAAGTTGAGCGCGAAAGAAGGATTGCCGGCAAAAGCGATAAAAGCTCAACCCGCGAAAAAAACGGAAGAATTCAAAGACGATCCGCTCATCCAGGAAGCGCTTGAAATGTTCAAAGGCGAAATTCGATCGTAAAGCACGGCTATGAATCTGAACAAGTTGATGAAGCAGGCGCAGAAGATGCAGGAGCAAATGGCGAAGACACAGGCCGAGCTAGAAGACAAGACGGTCGAAGTTCAGGCCGGTGGCGGCAAAGTAAAAGTCGTGGCCAATGGCGCTGGCGACGTCCTTTCCATCAAGATCGACAAAGAAATTGTCGATCCAAACGATGTTGAGTTTCTCGAAGAAGTTGTGTTGAGCGGAGTGAAGGGCGCGATCGAGCAGGGCAAATCGCTGGCGCAATCGGAGATGACGAAAATCACCGGCGGCATGGGCATGCCGGGAATGGGAATGTAGCCGCTTCGCTCTGCGAAGCGCGCGCGTCGCTTAGAAGGCGACGGCTACAGTGTATGGATGGTGCGTTTGTGCTTCTCGTAAACACAAACTTCGCGCACGCCTAAGATCGACATCTTCTCGGCGAGGCGATCGAAGTTTTCTCCGAGCTGTGCGTGGGAGTGGGCGTCGGAGGCCGTTGTGAATGGAATCCCCTTCGCCAGCGCAAGCCGAATGATTTCGTCGCTTGGATAAAGTTCGTTCACCGGTTTACGCCAGCCGGCGGTTGAAAGTTCAATCGCCAGGTCGCGCGACTTAATAAACTCGAGCGTCTCGCTTACGATCGAACCAATCTCAGCGTCCGGGCGATGGCCGTGGATCTTCACGAGATCGATATGCGCTAAGCAATCGACGAGGCCGGTAGTGGCGATCTCGCGCACGCGCCGAAAATAATCGGCATAGACGACGTCGATCTTGCGCCCTTCGAATTGCGACGCGCCGTCGGGGACAGTGTCGAACATCTGATCGTCGCGCTCGAGATAATGAATTGAGCCGAGCACGAAATCGAGTTTGTCCCAATTCTTCTCGATCCACGTGCGACCCGCCGCCGAAGTCTCGGGATCGTTATCCAGCTCAATGCCGGCGCGAATCTTGATGTCGGGATTATTTTCACGCCGGCGCTCGATCTCATCGAAATCGACTCCGGCATGATGGCGATCATGGTCGGTGAAAGCGATGTCGCGGAGCCCGCGCTTTCGCGCACTGTCCACCCACGGTTGCAAAAGCGCTTGCGTGTAGGCGCCCGTCTTGTGCCCCTGCGGATGCGTGTGGTAGTCGGAGAAAAGACGCGCGCTCACGGCGCAGTCAGGAATTTTTGCCGCACCCGCAGCTCCGGATATTTGGGAAAGAAAGCTTCGACGATGAAAACCTTGTTCGGAGTGAGATCGCGCGTGGGCATGGTCTGGTTGTATTCGACGTGCTCCTGCTGGTTGATCAGGACGATGCCGGGTTTGTCCACAATGGCGTGAGTATCCGACCAGCGGGTCAGCACCGCTTCCGCGGAGTTCAGCAATTGAATGTCGATGCGCTGATCGTTTGGAAAGTCCAGCGTAATGGGCCGCTTTGACTTGTTCGTAACGGTCAGCTTCACGTCGATCTGGCGCGTTTCCGAGAGTTTGACCGGCTGCGGCGAGACTTGCAAATCGAGCACGAGCCCGCGCAATTTTGGGTCGCGATAATTTGCCGGACGGTCCGAGCCGGAGGAAAAAGGATGGAGCATTCGTCCGAGCCACCCGCGCTTTGGCGGCGGCTTTTGCGGTAGCGTCGGGGCGAGCGCCGGAACCGATTCGACTGGCGACGGGCCTGGAGTGGCAACCGGCTCCTCCTGGGCGAACGAAGCACTCGCAAAGGCGAGGAGGAGGATGGCGACGCTGCGGGTCATGAGCGGGTTAAACAGCAAACGTTGCAAATCCTGTCAAACCCTTTATCAATCCGCCATGAAAGCCGCGTTTGCGAGCATAATACTGGCTGCTCTCGCAATTCACCCCACCCTCGGCAAGACGCGCCATTGTATGTTTCGGGTACATGCCGAAGCCAACGCAAGGGACACCGCCGTTTTCGCTACCTCGATCCGCGCGCAACTCTCCGGGAAGAACGTCGCGATTGAGAAAATTCCGCGACTCTCGGAATACGATGTGGTCGCGTTTTATCCTTACCCGGGCGCGAACGGAAATTACGGCGCGCTTTTTCAACTCGACGACCATGGCCGCCTCGCGCTCGAAGCGCTCAGTGTCGAGCGGCGCGGCGGTTATCTTTTCGTCTTCATCAACGGCCGGGCCATCACCGAGCTGCAGATCGATAAGCGGATTTCCGACGGAAAAATTTATCTCGCCTCGGGACTGACCGCGGCCGATATCGAACTGATGAAAAAAGACTGGCGCTTGATCGGCCAGCGCCGGCGCTAGCTCCCAATGCGCTGGTCGATCCTTGCCTTTGCTCTGTTCCTGGTGTCGAGCGTTTCCATGATCGCACAAGGTCAACATGTCGATCTTGCGCTGCCCACGGATAATGACGCGTTGTTCGGCGAAGGCGGCGCGGCGTTCTATCAATACATCGAACGCGATTACAAAGGCGAAAAATCGAGACCGTGGCAGGGCGGCCAGTACGGTTTTGTGCGCGATCCGATCGAGACCAGCGCCGGAATTGTTTACACGCGCTTTCACGAAGGCATCGATATCAAACCGATGCAGCGCGACGCCGCCGGTGAGCCGCTCGATGAAGTACGCGCGATCGCGGATGGCAAGGTCGTGCATATCAATCTCGCCGCGGGCCATTCGAATTACGGGCGATATGTTGTGATCGAGCACCGCTGGGACAGCTCACCGTATTACAGTTTGTACGGGCATCTCAGCGCGATCGGCGTGAAACCGGGGCAAAGCGTTCGCAAGGGCGACCCGATCGCAGTGATGGGTTACACCGGCGTGGGAATCAATCGCGAGCGCGCCCATGTTCATCTCGAACTGAATCTCATGCTCAGCCGCGCCTTCGAAAAGTGGTACAAACTTTACCACGCCAAAGATGATCCGAATTACAACGGCACCTACAACGGTCTGAATTTGGTCGGCCTCGATATTGCGCGGCTGTTTCTCGCTTTGCGCAAGAATCCCTCGCTTACGATTCCCGAGTTTCTTGGTCAGGAGGAAACGTTTTACAAAGTCACGTTCCCGAAGTCCTCACACTTTGATTTGCCAAAGCTTTATCCCTGGATGTCGAACGGCGGAACTGAAGCCAAAGCGTCGTGGGAAGTTTCTTTTACGCGTGCCGGATTGCCCCTGAGAATCGACCCCAGTTCCAAGAAAGTGAAGCAGCCCGAAGTGACGTATGTGAAAAAGAGTCCGATCGATTCCATTCACCTCACGCACGGCGATGTCGCTGGTCGCGGATCCAACGCGCATCTCACTGGCAGCGGCCTGATTTTCATGAAGCTGCTCATCTACCCGGACTGACGTTGCGTAAGATCGACATCTGCACGCGAGCAAGAACGTGTTATGCTTTCGTCTCAAGGGATGTCCGGGATCAGTCGTCGCAATTTTCTCAAGCTAAGCGCGCTTTCGTTGCCGCTGGCTATCGCAGGCGATGCGGGCCTGGCGCGCTCATACCGCCTGCGCGTAAGCGAATTAAAACTCAACGCCGCTGGGAAGTGCCGGTTCGTTCATTTCAGCGATTTGCATTACATGGGTGACGACGCCTTCGCCGCGGAAGTGATCGAATCGATCAACCACCTGCGTCCTCAATTCGTTTGCTTCACCGGCGATCTCATCGAGGAGCGCCGGTTCGCCAACGAAGCGCTGCATTTCATTCGTGAAATCAAATCACCGGTCTACGGAATTCCGGGCAATCACGATTACTGGAGCTGCGCTCCGTTTTCCGAATACGAACATGCCTTTGCCGCGACTGGCGGCGCCTGGATCCCGAACACATCGATCGTTCTTCCAGCGCACGACATCGAGCTGATCGGCAACGGAATTGTCGGCATGCCGGCAGTGAACTCGCCGTTAGTAACGCGCCACCTCTTGATGATCCATTACCCGGCGATGGCGGATCAGTTGGGAGAACGAAGATTCGATCTCATCCTTGCCGGACACTCTCATGGCGGCCAAGTGCGAATTCCTTTTGTCGGTCCGCTCGTCCTCCCGCATGCGGTCAAGCCGTACGACTATGGCAGCTACGCGACGCCCGCTGGTCCGCTTTATGTCAACGCCGGAATCGGCACGCTTTCGTCATTCCCGGTCCGATGGAATTGTCCGCCGGAAATCACGGTAGTGACGATCTAGCACGACGTCGGTTTGTGTTGCGCGAGCGCGACCGCGTGCGGAATCGCACCGGCGACAAAGCCGAGACATTCGACCGCGCCGCTTGGCTTTCCCGGAAGCGCGATGACGAGCGCAAGATCGACAATCGCCGCGAGCGAACGCGAAAGAATCGCATTTGGCGTAATCTTCATCGACTCGGCGCGCATCATTTCGCCGAAACCGGGAATTTCCGTGCGCATGATTGCGCGAACCGCTTCCGGTGTGACATCGCGCTCGGCGACTCCAGTTCCGCCAGTCGTTAGGATCAAACCGCAACCTTGCTTCGAAAACGAGCGAATCGTTTCCTGAATGCGTTTCGCGTCGTCTGGCACGATCGCTTCCGCCAAAACCTGCCAGCCCGCTTTCTCCGCGAATTCCTTCAAGGCCGGTCCGCCAAGATCGGCATATTCACCAGCGCTGGCGCGATCGGAAATGGTGATGATGCCGGCTACGATTTGCATCTATTCTTTTCGCTTCTCGATCAAACGGATGTCTGAGATCCGCATCTCTTTGTCTACGGCCTTGCACATGTCGTAAATCGTCAACAAAGAGACCGTCACACCGGTGAGCGCTTCCATCTCCACGCCAGTTTGGGCCACGGTGCGAGCGGTGCATGTGACCTTCGCGCCATCAGCCGAGGTAACGATGTCGATCTTAACGTCACTGAGCGGCAAGGTGTGGCAAAGCGGAATGAGCTGGGGAGTTTGTTTTGCCGCCTGGATGCCAGCAATCCTCGCGGTCGCAACAACATCGCCCTTCGCGATCCTGTTTTTAGAAATAAGATCAACGGTTTCTTTCCGCAGCGAAATTTTTCCGGACGCAATCGCGGTGCGGACACTTTGCGGCTTGGCCGAAACGTCGACCATTTGGGCGCGGCCATCGGAGCCGACGTGCGTGAGCCGCTTCATCGATCAACCGCCGATCGCGATCATCTTCCGGCCGGGCTGATAATTTTCGCGGAAGTCGTGCTGTAACGGTTTGCGATCGACAACATCGACAAAGAACTGGCGCAGCTCGTCGTCGGTCGCGCCGGCGCGCAGCGGCTTCAGGATGTCGAACTCGAGCGCGCTGCCGAGACACGGCCGCAACTTGCCGTCGCAAGTGAGGCGAAGCTTGTTGCAGCTTTCGCAAAAATGCAGGTTTGTCATCGCGCCGATAAATCCGATGCGTTGTTGTCGGCCGGGGACTTGATAATAGGTCGCAGGACCATTGGTGTGAAAGGTCGGCTCCGGAATTAAGTTGCCGAAGCGCGATTCGATCAGCCGTTTCGCATGCAAGATCGGCATGAAGTTTTCGTCGCTCAAAACTTCGGTCGTGCTCACGGGCATGAGTTCGATAAAGCGCAAAACCAAATCGCGCTCCGCCGCGAACTCGATCAGGGGGACAAGTTGATCTTCGTTACGGCCGCGCATGAGCACCGTGTTGAGTTTGATCTGCTCGAATCCGGCGTCGATCGCCGCCTCAATCCCATCGAGCGCCTGCTGGTGAAAATCCCGGCCAGTAATCTGCGCGTAGAAATCTCGATCCAAGGTGTCGAGTGAGATGTTGACCGAGCGGACGCCGGCCTCGCGTAAATCTTTCGCCATTGTTTCGCGCCCGAGCAAAGTTCCGTTAGTGGAAAGTCCGATATCGCGAATCTCGGGAATTTTCCCGACCCCGCGGATAAGATCGACAACTCCGCGGCGGGTGAGAGGTTCGCCGCCGGTAATGCGCACTTTGGAAACGCCGAGGCCGGACGCGATGCGAATCAAGCGCAGCGTCTCCTCAAAATTCAGAATGCCTTCGCGCGGCAGCCATTCATGCAGTTCGCCCGGCATGCAGTAGGCGCAGCGCTCGTTGCAACGGTCGGTGATCGACACCCGCAGATAAGAAATGCGATGACCATGTCGATCTTGCATGTTACGCGCAACGTTACTGTTGAGGCCGGGTTGAATCAAGGAAGCGGAACGATTGACTCATCATTTCAGGGCTGTATGATTTTTTATATGAAGCGTCAAATTTTATCCAAGGCGCTGACACTCAGCGTCGCTGCCAGCGCAATGATTCTAACGAGCTGCTCGACGACTGAATCGCGCATTTCCGAGCATCGCGATCTTTTCAATAGCCTTTCGCCGGGCGACCAGGGGTTGGTTAGCCGCGGGCAAATTCGTGTCGGCATGTCGCAGAACGCGGTCTGGCTGGCCTGGGGTTCGCCGGACCAAAAGTCGGTCGGCGCTATGCGCGGCCGGCAGACCGAGACGTGGATTTACATGAACACTACGACGTACGGCTATCCCTACGCCTACGGACCCTATCCATACTACGGTGGCTACGGAGGATTCGGCTACGGAGGATTTGGTGGCGCCGGCGTAGTTCGTTTCCATCACCACAATCGATTCGTCTTCTTTGGCGACCCGTTCTACGACCCTTTTTATTATTCCTACATTCCGCCGAGCGTTTCGTATCCTTACAAAACGGTCACCTTCTCGAATGGGAGAGTACTCTCCTTTCAGCACCTCGTCCCGCGCTGAGCAAGTTTCTCATCGCAGTCGCGCGCAGACCGAATTAAAGTAGCGGCGCCCGTTAAAAATGGCTTACCGCTCGTTTCGACAATTTCTTGAGGCTCTCGAACAAGCCGGTGAATTGAAACGCATCGGCCTTCCGGTCGATACCGATCTGCTCATTGCGGAATGGGCCGATCGCGAAATGAAATCGCCGGGCGGCGGCAAGGCTTTGCTCTTCGAGCAACCGCTGGTCGATGGAAAAGTTTCAAGATTTCCCGTCGCCATCAACACGATGGGATCGGAGAAACGCATGGCCATGGCGCTCGGCCGCGACAGCGTGGACGAGATTGCGCAGGAAATTCAGCTCATCCTCAAAGCGAAGCCCCCGACCGATCTGCGCGAAGGCTGGAGCTTGCTCAAACAAGGAATTCATCTCCTGCATGCGCGGCCCAAGCAGGTGAAGGACGCAGCCTGCCAGGAAGTGGTGCACAAGATCGAGTCCGATGCCGGACGGGCGGATAATTTTTCGTTGCCGGATATTCCCATTTTAAAGTGCTGGCCGAAAGACGGCGGGCGTTTCATTACGTTGCCGAATGTGCACACGCGCGATCCGGAAAGCGGCGCGCGCAACGTCGGCGTTTATCGCATGCAGGTTTACGATGAGCGCACGACCGGCATGCACTGGCAGATTCACAAGGTCGGCGCGCGTCATGGCGAACGTTACTACGAACGCGGCGAGCGCATGCCGGTGGCCGTGACCGTCGGCGGCGATCCGGTTTACACCTTTGCCGCGACCGCGCCGTTGCCCGATGGACTGGACGAAATCTTATTCGCGGGATTTTTGCGGCGGAAATCGGTCGAACTGGTTCGCTGCAAAACAGTCGATGTCGATGTCCCGGCGGATGTCGATTTTGTCCTCGAAGGTTACGTCCAACCCGGAGAGATGCGTCCGGAAGGGCCGTTCGGCGATCACACCGGATTCTATACCGCAGTGGAAGATTATCCGGTCTTTCACCTGACCGCGATCACGCACCGTCGCGACGCGGTTTATCCCACGACCATCGTCGGCGTGCCGCCAATGGAGGATTATTACCTGGGGGACGCGAGCGTTCGGATTTTCCTGCCCGTGTTCAAAATGAATTTCCCAGAGATCGTGGACATGACGCTGCCGCCGGAAGGGGTGTTTCACAATCTCGTGTTCGTCAGCATCCGGAAACAATATCCGTATCAAGCTTTCAAAATCATGCACGGTTTATGGGGAATGGGGCAGATGATGTTCAGCAAATACATCATCGTCGTGGATGGAGATTGCGATGTGCACAACACGAGCGAGGTCCTTTTCCGGTTGTGCGCCAACACCGACCCGGGCCGCGACAGCACCGTGATAAAAAACCCGAGCGATTCACTCGATCACGCGCCGAGCGAACAGAACGTCGGTTCGCACATGGGCTTCGACGCGACGCGAAAGTTGCCGGCCGAGAATTATCACCGCACCTGGCCGGAGTTGCTCAAGATGAGCGACGAAGCGCAGGCCCTGGTCGACGCGCTGCAAAAGAAAGCGGGCTGATCCGGCTACTTGCCGAATCAACCCGCTCAAATTCGCGCCAAATTTCTAAGGGCGACGGAAAATTCCACCCGTGGAAGGATCGCGCACGAGCGCGCCCTGCGGAATTCCGCGAACATCGACAAGTCGATGTGGCGGATATGGGCTAATCACGAGCCCTGGCGTTCCGCTCCAGCGAGCCCAAGGATAGCCGCCCTCCGGCACCGGGCCGTAGCGGCGCGCTTGATCTTCCTCAACCGCGTGACCAATCAAAGCTCCCGTCGCCGCGCCGATGCCGGCGCCAATCAGGGTGCTCCGGACTCCTCCCCGACCGGCGATATTACCAATGATCGCGCCCGCACCGGCACCAGCCGCTGCGCCGGTTCCGGTGGGCGTATCGCATGAATTCAGATTCATCGCGACCAGCGCGACCAGTGACGTAGTTACAAAAGACAACTTCTTCATGATCGTTTTAAGATCGAACCCGCGAACTGAAGCGACGTTGCGCCCGAAATTATGCGCCGGATTTCGGTCGAACGAAAACTTTGTTGACGCTCTTATCGAGCAGCAAGGCGCCTGGTTTCACCTTTCTGCAGTCGTAGACCTTGCTCGAATACGGACTTTTGAAAAATCCGCCACCCGTACTAGACTGGCTGACCTCGGAGGGCAATCCGTCGGGATAATTTTTACCGGCAGGTGGCGGGTACTTCTTGGCGGCTTCCTCTTTCGTGATTTCCACCGGCAGCTGCATGTCTGCACCCCCCGCTGCGCGTAATGCGCTAATCGGCCCCGCGACGAAGATCGCCAGGACAACTACTGAAATGAATGCTGAATATTTTCTCATAATGAATGACCTCTCTGTGAATTCGAAGTTAGCAAATCAGACGGACGCTTCGGGCGCAAATTCAAAAAGACTTTAGGAGTTGCGCGACGACGCGGCCCGCCTTTTCCACTCGACTGAGCCGGTATTCTTTTTCGAAAACGCGGAACTTGTCCAGCTCCATTCGGCGCAACAAAGCGCGGTAAACCGAGGCCATGATTTCAGCCGCCACCATCGATTGTCGATCTTCGCGTGGAAGAAGAGCAGCCGCACGCGCGAAAAACTCCTTTGCGCGCTCCGCCTCAAATTGCATCAGGCGCAGAAAGCGCTGGTCGTATCGCTGATCGCGCAGGTCGGTTTCGGAATAATCGAACCGGGCCAGATCTTCCTGCGGCAGGTAAACGCGACCCTGTCGTAGGTCCTTGCCGACATCCCGGATGATGTTGGTCATTTGCAAGGCCAGGCCCAATTCCACGGCGTATTCTTTGCACGCTGGATTCCGGTAACCGAAAATTTCAATACTAACCAAGCCGACGGCACTGGCGACGCGATAGCAATAGACCCGTAACTCCTCGAATGTCGCGTAACCGGACGGCTGTAGATCCATCTCCACGCCAGCGATGATTTCCTCCAGCATCGCGGGGGCGAGCGAATATTTGTCGATCAAGCCACGCACGTCGCGGGCAAGCACCGGCTCATCCGGCGTGGAAGCGCGCAGCCAGCTGCGCCATGCATTCAGTCGCCGCTGTTTTTCATCCACACCAAGATCGACATCGTCAGCGATGTCGTCGATCACCCGGCAAAACGCGTAGAAGATTGTGATGTCCCGCCGGCGTTCGCGCCCGAGCGAAACGAAAGCGAGCGCGAGATTCGATTTGCTTTGCCGGGTGATTTTGGCCGCGTTCACCGTGCCGCTCGTTTCTTCAATACCGAATCCAAGTTTCCTGATTAAGCCGGCCAGTCTCGCATTGGCGAAACAAAATTACCCACGAGGCGAGAAGCCAGCCCGTGATCAGGCCGCGCGCGAGGACGAAAATACATTTCCAAATGATGAGTGCCAGTGCGCGATCGGCAATTGCGCCTCGCACAATCGCATCGCAGGTCATGATAAGGAAAAAATGTAATGCGCAGATAAGCAGAAACCAGCCGAAGCGGCCGCCGTTTCGTCGCACGAACTCGCGATGCGCCCGGATCGCTTCGCGCAGATTTTCGTTATGCAACGCCAGCGAAACCTGCACCGAGGCGAAGAAGATAATCAACCCGCACATGAACACGCGCTCGAACGGCAGATAATCGAGCACGTCCGGCACATCCATGAAATAGGCGAGGAGCAACGGCCCTCTCACCAGCAGAGTGCTAACACAAACGACAATGCCGGCCCATTTTAAAACATAGCTGAATCGGCGCACGGCAAATTGAAAGAGCGCTTCCTCGTTGAAGCTCAGTCCTTTTACCCAAACCAGGCAAACGGTGATGAGATAAACCTGGATGTAAACGCCGAAGAGGTACTCGAAGATAAAAGCCGTGGCATCGACCGTCGCCGAGATTCGCAGGACATGCGCGGCCGAGACCAGACCGCCCCAACTGGACAATCGCCAGAAGATGATCGGCTTCAGGAGCGAGGCCAGTGCGCTCAAGAGAAGAACGAAATAAATAATGAAGCCCGCGATCGGGTAACGCCTTCGCAACGCGCGCCAGAGCGCGCCATGCAGTCCGCGCCAGTTGATCAGCATCAGGATGGCGGCAACGACCGAAAGCGGATAAGTCGTGGTCGCGTTATCAAAGATCCCGGCGACGCCTTCCACCGCGGGCAAAGGTACTTCCTGCCAGACCTCGGCCAGTCGCGGCCAATGCCAGTTCGGCAGCGACGCCACTTGGTTGATATCGAAATCAGCGGCGCTTTCGATCGGCGTAAAAGCAGCGAATTGAAAAATCGAATACCCGAAGCCGAGCAAAACAAACGTGAGCCAGATGCGCTTGTAGCGGACAATGCAGCGAAGACCGTCGCGCAGCGGCTGGCGCACCGGGTTGAACATCATCACCATGATGTAACCGGCGCAGAACCCGAGCACTGGGTACCATCGAGACAAACTCGAGAGCATGAGCGCGCTACGGCCCTAACGAATCAAACCCCAGTGGCGATTGAATGGCCAGTAAACAAATAATCCGCGACCGACCAGGTTCTCCTCCGGCACCGGCCCCCAGTAGCGGCTGTCGTAGCTGTTGTAACTATTGTCGCCTAGAGCGAAGTAGGCATGCTGCGGGATCGTAAAAGTTCGCATCGGGTCCGACATATAACGGTTGCCCTGGGCGTAACCACGATAAGGAAACTTTGCCTCGATCACGCGTTTGAAACCGTAAGCGAAGCCTTCAGCGGGTTTGCCATTAATGTAGAGCTTTGGCGACTCGATCCGCAACGTGTCGCCCGGCAAGCCAGCCAGCCGTTTGATGTAAAACGGCGCGCCCGTCTCAGGATCGGCCCGCGCCTCGATGTCGATGATGTGATTGGTCCGGAAAACAAAAACATCGCCGCGATGCGGTTTGACGAAGTTATAGGTAAACTTGTCGACGAAAACCTGGTCGCCGGTATCGACCGCGCCGCGCGCGACGATGTCGCCGCGGCGGTAACTGCTGCCCGCAGCGACATTGAAATCATGGCTCAACGTCTCAGGCGAAGCGTAGACCAAAGAAGCGGGTTGTTTCTGCCAGATCAGTCGCGAAAAAGTGAAGAAGAAGAGATATTTCTTTTGCTCCACCTGCAGGATCCGGTCGTCTTCGCGTGAGACCTCATTGATGTAATTGCGACCGAGGACGACGAACTCCCCTATTTGCTGCAGCAGATTGGGCGGCGGGGTCTGCATCGGATGACCGATGATTCCGTTGAGCGTTGGCTGCATCGATCCGGTCGGGATCTTGAACGGTTGCAAAAAATACGAGCGAATTCCGACCGCGACGACGATGGCGACCAGGATCACTTCGCAATTCTCTCGCCAGTGCGATTCCCACGTGATCGGCGTCAACTTGTGGAGCTTCTCGTCAAGTTCCTCGGCACGACTTTCGATTTGTTTGCGATCGCGTTGCTTGAGCGCGGCACTTAACCGGCGCATGCCCGCTGCGACTTCTTCGTGCACCGACACATCGAGCACGTCGCTCTTGTAGCGCAGATATTTGTGCGCGTGTCGCAGCAGCAATTTGCTGTGCTTGACGTATTGCGGCGTAAACATGTCGATCTTGTTCTATTGAGCCTTCAGCTTTTCGATAAACGCTTCCTGCTTTTTGTCATTCTGAGCGGAGTCGAGGAATCTCTCAACGCCAGCGTCATTGCGCCTTTAACACCTCGATGAAGGCCTCCTGTGGAATATTTATCTTGCCGATGCTCTTCATTCGTTTTTTGCCTTCCTTCTGTTTCTCGAGCAATTTCCGCTTCCGCGTGATATCGCCGCCGTAGCATTTCGCGGTCACGTTTTTTCGCAAGGCCGAAACGCTCTCCCGCGCAATAATTTTTCCGCCAATCGCCGCCTGAATCGCGACCTGATAAAGCTGGCGCGGGATCACTTCCTTCAACTTCGCGGCCAGCTGGCGTCCCCTCGCCTCCGCGCGATCTTTGTGCACGATCATCGAAAACGCATCGACCGGCTCGCCGTTCACCAGCAAATCGAGTTTCACCAGTTTCGCCGCGCGAAAGCCGGAATGCTCGTAATCCATCGAGCCGTAACCGCGCGTGATTGATTTGATCTTATCGTTGAAATCGACCAGGATTTCGTTGAGCGGCAGCTCGCAATGCAACATGACGCGGCGCGTATCGAGCGTCTCGGTGTGGTCCATTAGGCCGCGCTTTTCCAGGATGAGCTGCAGGATGTCGCCGATGTTTTCGTTCGGGCAAAGGACGTAAGCCTTCACGATTGGCTCACGAATCTCTTCAATCAGGCTCGGATCGGGCAAGTGTGCCGGATTGTCGATCAAGAGCGTTTCGCCGCGCGTGGTATGGATTTCGTAAATGACACTCGGACTCGTCGCGATGATGTCCATGTCGTACTCGCGCCGGAGGCGTTCCTGAATGATCTCCATGTGCAGTAGACCGAGAAAGCCGCAGCGGAAACCGAAGCCGAGCGCAACCGAGCTTTCCGGAGTGTAAATAAACGCCGAGTCGTTCAGCCGCAGTTTCCCAATCGCGGTTTTCAAATGCTCGAAGTCGCCGGTGTTGATCGGATAAATTCCACTGAACACCATCGGATGAATTTCCTGGAAGCCGGGCAGCGCCTCGTGCGCTGGGTGACGCTGGTCGGTAATCGTGTCGCCGATTTTCATGTCGGCGATCGTTTTGATGTTCGCGATAAAATAACCGACGTCGCCAGCGTTCAGGCGCGGCTGCTCATACATCTTCGGCGTGAACACGCCTACTTCCTTGATCTCGTAGCGACCGTCGTTACTCATCATCCGGATCGCCTGACCTGGCTCCATCTTTCCCGACACCACTCGCACGTGACCGATGACCCCGCGATAAACGTCGAACACAGAATCAAACACGAGCGCGCGCAGTGTTTCGTCCTTTGGTTTTTCCGGCGCGGGAATGCGCGCGACAATAGCTTCCAGAATTTCCTCGATTCCAATTCCAACCTTCGCACTCGCCTCGATCGCTTCCTCAGCTGGAATCGCAAGAATCTCCTCCAGCTGGCGCTTCACCGACGGCACATCCGCGTTCGGCAGATCAATCTTGTTGATCACCGGAATGATGGTGAGTCCTTGTTTATGCGCGAGATGCACATTGGCCACCGTTTGCGCCTCGACGCCTTGCGCGGCATCGACAATTAAAAGCGCGCCTTCACAGGCGGCTAGACTCCGCGAAACTTCGTAGGCAAAATCGACGTGGCCAGGCGTGTCGAGCAGATTTAACCGATACTCTACGCCCGCCTTACTCGTATAGCGCATCGCTACTGGATGGGCCTTGATCGTGATCCCCCGCTCGCGCTCCAAGTCCATCGAATCGAGCAATTGGTCCTGCTTGTCGCGGTCGTGGATCGTGCCGGTCGTCTCGAGCAAACGATCCGACAAAGTGGTCTTGCCGTGATCGATATGCGCGATGATGCAAAAATTGCGCGTTAGCTCAATGCCCATGAAAGCCGCACTATGCGGGCGCGTGCTAAGGCGGTCAATTGGTCCGGGGAGCGCACGCGCCTCGCGTGCTGGCGGTCGCGCCCTCGCGAGCGCAAACTTTTCTTTGAGCGCTTATCGCCATCCGACGGAAGGTTTCGGCGAAGGCGCCGAAACGAGCACGCGAGGCGCGCGCGCTCCCCAGACAAGAATCGCTCGACCAAGTGTGCATTTCTTCGCTACGCTGAGAATGGCAACATGCCAAAACTGATCATCACCACTGAAGTCCAAGGGAAGATCGCCTACGAGTTCACGGAGAAACTAATCACGATCGGCCGCGCGACCGACAATATGATCGTGATTGACGATCCGTCGGTCTCGGGCCGGCACGCGCAGTTGCAGCTGGCGGGCGAAATCTATCGAGTCAAAGATCTCGATTCGACCAACGGCACGCGCGTCAACGGGGTCCCAGTCACAGAAACAGGATTGCGCTTCGACGATCGCATCCGTTTCGGCGCGATCGAAGCGCGCTTTGAGCCTGATGCTCGCGGCTCGCAGCCGCTGCCCGCGCTCGAGCAAATCGAAGCGAAGCCTGCGGAATCCAGCGCCGCGCCGGTCGATTTTGCAAACGCGTCACCATTCCGGCAACGCGCAAAAGATCGGGATCCAACTCGCAATGTAATTCTCGCCGCTGCGGCCGTCGCGCTCGTTGCTTTCCTCGCCAGCATGATCGCCGTGCTGGCGATGCACGCGCCGATGTTTTGACTGGGTAGCGCGGTCGTCTCGGCCGCGGTTGGCGGCGTCTCGCCGACAACAATTTCGTTTCGCGAGACGCAAAACGATCACGCGCGAGACGCGCCGGCATCGTGCAAGATCGAGATCTTCGATTCGCAAAATCAGTTTCCCACCGCCCGCGCGCGCTCGTTCCTGTGCCCGCCAAAATGTCATCGCGTGGCCCAGATGCAGATAGCCCGTTGGCGAAGGCGCGACACGACCGCGATATTCAGAAGATTCTTCCACAGATTTCGCAGATTTACGCAGATTTCAGTTTAATCTGCGAACATCTGCGTAATCTGCGGATAACTTTTCTTTGTGAAAACCAAACGATTGTTGCTTTTCGACATCGACGGAACGCTCGTCAGCACCGGCGGCGCAGGTGTGCGTGCCCTCACGCTCGTGATCGAAAGACGCTACGGAGTTCACGACGATTTGCATGATGTCGAGATCGCCGGCCGAACCGATTCCGGAATAGCCTCGAGCGTTTTGCAAAAGTACCATGTCGATCCGACCCCGAAAAATATCGACGCTTTCCTCGACGAATATGTCGGTTTCCTCCCCGAAACGCTTTCAAGCACAGACGGAAAGATTCTGCCTGGCCTGTCCGAAATCCTCAATCGCATGAAAGGAAAATCCGATCGTGTGCTCGGCCTGCTCACTGGGAACGTGAAGCGCGGGGCCGAGTTGAAATTGGAGCATTACGGGCTTTGGAAGTTTTTCGAATTTGGCGCTTTCGCGGACGATCATCATGATCGCAATCAGCTCGGGAAATTCGCGCGCGCACGCGCGCAGGAAAAACACGGCCACGAATTTGACGCCGCGCAGATCGACGTGATCGGCGACACCGGCCACGACATCGCCTGCGGGAAGGCTTTCGGTGCGCGCACCATCGCTGTGGCCACGGGCAGTTGGCCGCGCCAGAAACTTTCCGCATTCGAGCCCGATTTTTTGTTTGATGATTTGTCGAATGTCGACGAAGTCATCCGCACGCTTAGCTGGTAGCGAACAAATCCAATTATGGCCCTGCCCGAAGAAAAAAATGTTTTGTCCCTCGAAGGCGAAATCGATCTGCACGTCTCGCCGCGCGTCGCGGCTTCGCTCGAGGCCATGATCCGTGACAAGCCGCCCCGGATCGTGGTCGATCTTTCCCGCGTCAATTACGTCGACAGCTCCGGCCTGGCCGTTTTGGTCGAAGCCATGCAGAACGTCGAAGAATACGGCGGCAAATTCGCGCTCGCCGGTCTGCAGGAAAACGTCCGCTCCATTTTCGAAACCGCCCGGCTCGATCAGGTCTTTCTGATTTACCCTCACGTCGACGCCGCCCTCGCGGCCAGTTAGAATATACTTCCGCCTCCCGGGCCGCCGCGTTATACAGATTTTATCTGTACTTAATGGCAGCTTAATCAGCCGAATTCTGGTTAGACGGCTGATGGGAAATCAGGTCCAAACTTACCGGTTCAAATCCATGTCGATCGAACAATTATCCTATCTCGCGCAAATTGTTGCCTCGGTTGGGGTGATTGCGTCTTTGATCTTTGTCGCTTTACAGATCAAACACAATACGGGTGCGCTCCAGCGCAACGAGCACAATTCCACCATGGCGCAATGGACGGTGATTCGTCAGGCCATCGCCGGAAACCGCGACATTGCCGAGCTCATGACCGGCGGCCTTAGCGGAGAGCGTGCCCTGGATGCGGCCGATCAGCTGAGGCTGGAGCAGATGCTGGCCGAACATGCCTGGGCGGCTTTCCACATTTGGGACAGAACGCAACGCGGTGTCTTTCCGAAGGGGACTTTCGAAGCGACGGCTGGGCCACTCCTGTGCAGCTTGCTCAGCACGACTCGTGGCGGGGCTTGGTGGCGCAGCGCCAAACACACCGGCTTCATTCCTGGGTTCGTCGTGGACGTCGACGCCGTGCTCGCCAGGAACAGTGGAGCATCCGTCGTGGTGAATAAAGACACCCGGGATTCGTAGGAACTGTCTTTCTGCATCCGGTTCCATCGTAAGCGGCTTACGATGCAGCTCTGTTGGCGGCCTGAAGTAGAATTTGCAGCGTCTGTTCGACGTTCCTGGAAATATCGAACTGCGAGGCGCGCTCGATGATTGCCGATCTTGCGGCCGAACGCCGCGCGTCGTCCGACCAAAACACGAGCGCGTCTCCTAAAGCTTCGATATTGCTGGCAAGATCGACAATCGAGCCCTGGACATTGTTCTCGATGATTTCGCTGAAGCCGTTCGCGCGCGTAGTGATGACGGGCAGCCCGGAAGCGAGCGCTTCCAGACAGGCGTTGGAGAATGGATCGTAGATTGTCGGCAAAATGAAAATGTCGGCCGCTGCGTAAACACGCCGAAGATCGAGAGCTTCCCCGAGGAAATGAGCGCGTGGCGATTTGTAGGGCCGATGATCGCCGCGCCCCGCAATGAAAAGGCGCAGCCTTCGATCGCGACATGCTTCCACGGCATCGATCGCGAAGCGCAGTCCTTTGCGTTCCCATCCCGAACCGACGAAGAGCGCGGCGATATCGCTGTTCTTCAACTGCAGCCAGGCCCGAGCTCTTGTGCGCACTTCGGGGTCGAAACGAAATTCTTCGAGTGGCACTCCGTTGCGAACGATGTCGATCTCGTTCTCGGGATAATCGTAAAGATCGACAATCTCATTTCTAACCATTTCGGAGTTGGCGATCACACGGCGCGCGCCGCGCTCGCCCAGAAGCGAATCTTCCAATCGCACGATGTCGGCATGTTTGCGCTGGAAGCTGCGGAGAAACCTTTGCAGCCGCGTCGAAAATTTATCGCGGCGGTTGAGCCAGGCGCGGTGCACTCCGTCGCCGGCACGATAAACGTCGCACCGCCGGACCCGCTCGAGGCTCATCAAAACATCGCGTCGAATCTGCCGACGCAACTTTTCGAGCTCATCCGCAAATGCGATTGTCGATTTTGCGCGGAGTCGCGTGATGCTTCCGAAGGACCATTGGTCGCTCGGCCACTCGTTCGTTGTGAAAAGTTGCGTGTCGTGGCCAAGACCAACAATCCCTTTGGCCAGTCGTTTCAAATAGGCCTCAGCGCCACCGCTGGCGGAGTATCCGCGCCGCACGAAACCAATAGTTAGCTTATCCTTCGACATCGTTCCTTTACTTGCTCGCTTTCGCCCAGAATAGTTGCAACCAAATGTTAGGCGAAACCTTAAACGCCCCATCGCCGCCGGCAATCCAGAGTGCCACTCGCTCTCTGCCGAAGAGCTTGCTCTACTCTATTTTTGCGCGAATTGGCGGCCCCGGACTCGATACCGATTCGTTTGAAGCTTTGCGCGCGTCGTATCGCGGTGGTTTTCTCGGCAAAGCCGTCGCCTATGACAATCGGCAAAGTGAAATCCCGGCGCGATATATTCATTCGCTGCGCTGGCACCCGGTGCGGCTCATTTCGTTTCTCGATCGGCCTTATTACTACGGCGCCAAGAAGAAATACCTCGATTGGATCGCGTCGCGCAAATTGGAAACCGGGCGTTACGATTTCTTTCACAGTTGGTCGGGCGATTGCTTGCAATCGCTGCGCACGGCGAAGCGGAAGAAAATCCCGTCGCTAATCGAGATCCCGACCTGGCATCGCGACCGCGCGACCGGGAAGGTCGGCGCCGACAAGGTAAGATCGACAAGTACAACCTCGTGGAAATCACGGTTGCTGCTCGATCGTGAGCGTTTCATTGAAGAATATCAATTGGCTGATCTCGTGGTAGTCCTGTCGGAGAAAGCCGCGGAAACATTTCGCGTCCGGAATTTTCCGGAAACGAAATTGTTCTACCTGCCGCGCGGTGTCGATGTCGATCGGTTCAAACCGGGCAAGCGACCGCCGAAGTTTCGCGCGATTTTTTCCGGCGCTTTAATCGAGCGGAAAGGCATTCACCATCTGCTCGAGGCCTGGCACCGGCTCAACTTGCCGGACGCCGAGCTATGGCTCGTCGGCGCCGTCCACGAAGAAGCGAAACCGCACCTGAAGAAATTCTGGCGAGACAATATCAAGACGGTCGGCTTCGTCCGTGATCCGGAGAATTATCTGAACCAAGGAACAGTTTACGTTTTTCCCTCGCAATGGGAAGGCAGTGCAAAAACAGTTTACGAAGCGGCCGCGTCCGGGTTGCCCATGATCACGACGCGAGAAGCCGGCGACGTCGTGCGGGACGGAGTTGAAGGAATCATTGTCCAGCCGGGAGATGTCGAGGCCATCGCTGCCGCCATCGAGCATTTGTATCAGCATCCTGAAATCGTCGAGCGCATGGGAAGAGCGGCGCGCGAGCGGGTCGTGCAAAATTTCACCTGGGCCCACTATCGCGGACGTTTGCTGGGCGCGTACGAGGCCGCGATGCAGATTGCGCGATGACCCCTGACTCAATCCTCTCCCCTTCAAGGGGCGAGGCGGAATCAAACGGTGCGGTGAAAGAAGGCCCAACTTCAATTTCACGTCTGCTGCTTACGCCTCTCCCTTTCCAAGGGAGAGGGCAGGGTGAGGGTTTTCTAAAGTGAAAATCCTGCTCGTTCAACTAAAGCGGCTCGGCGATTTGATTTTGACCACGCCGGCGATTGCCGCGCTGCGCTCACAATTCCCCGAGGCAAGACTGACTCTCGTAATCACGCAAGAGTGCGCGCCGTTGATTCCAGCGATCAAGGGTATCTACGAAATCGTGATTATGCACCGTGGCCTGAAGGACGTCGGTGCTTTTCTGCGTCTGGCGCGCGGAGGGTTCGATTACTGCATCGACTTTACCCGAAACGACCGCTCCGCACTGATTTCGCTGTTGTCACGTGCGAGGAAGCGCGTCGTCTCTTACCGGATCAAGCGTCGATCGAAAATTCGACGGCATTTTTACACCGACTTTGTCGAGCATCGCATGCGCGACATGCACACGATCGATTACAATCTCTCGTTGCTCGAACCGCTCGGAATCAAAGACGCAGTGTCAACCCTTCAGTTGGACTTGCCGCAAGCTGCACGTGAAAAAGCGGAGGAATTGCGACGCGATACTAAGATCGACAATCGTTTCGTTATCATTCACCCGGGCTCCGCGCGCGTGGAGAAATTTTGGGCGTCGGAACGTTGGGCCGAGGTAATTGAACACGCCCGAACGAAATACCGATTTGATTGCGTGCTGACCGGTGGAAGCTCGCAGTTGGAGCAAGCTCATCTCGCGCGAATCAAATCGAAATTGTCGCGCCCGGATCAAGGATCGATCGGATCCATTGTCGATCTTTCGGGCAAGACCGATTTGCTCACCCTGGCGGCGTTAATCGCGCAGGCGCAGTTGGTCGTCACGGTTGACTCCGCGCCGATGCACCTGGCGGCTGCGACCCGAACCCCGGAAGTGGTTCTCTTCGGGCCGACCAACCCATTTCATTGGCGGCCGCGGGAAAGCCCGGTCGTGATTTTGCAGGGAGAATCCGCCGCGGGAGCGACCGAATTCGTCTCGAGACAGAACCGCCTGCCGATGAAGCTGATCTCGACGCAGGCGGTCATCGGTGCTATGGATTCGCTGCTGTCGACTCCGACACCGTAGCCTTATGGGCAAAGATAAAGGCGAAAAGATCAAGCTCTCGTTTTGGGAAACAAT
>Ga0209526_10000066_pt1 | contig 56959 bp, 46 predicted proteins | sample JacPinW_OM2H0_M1_FD_188566 | JGI IMG/M metagenome (GOLD analysis project Ga0209526, IMG submission 188566) | Forest soil microbial communities from Algoma, Ontario, Canada - Jack Pine, Ontario site 1_JW_OM2H0_M1 (SPAdes) (version 2) | ecosystem: Environmental > Terrestrial > Soil > Boreal... | reverse complement strand
CCGACACATGCAGGGGGCCGACGAGATCGGGCCGGCCCCGCTTCGCGCGCTCCGCTGCCAGCACTGCCTCGACGCGCGCGCGCACCCCGCCGTTTCGCGCCGTGCCGCGCGCGCTCTCGTTGATCTTCTCCGCGATCGACACCTTGATCTGGCCGAAGATGTGGTCCTCGAATGTGGCCACCTCCGGCGGAGCGCCGTAGGACACGAAGATGCCCGCCTCCAGCTTCTCGCCGCTGGCGAGGGCGATCTCGCTGGCGCGCTCCTCCTCGAGGCGCGACATCTCGATCTGCAACGCGCGAAGCCGGGCACCGGGCTCCTCGCCCGTGGCCGGGTCGAGCGTGCCGCGGAGCTGTGCCTCCTGGGCCGATTTCACCGCCGCCCCGAGCTGCTTCCGGCGCCCCTGGAATTTCTGCTCGATGTTGGCGATGACGTTCGCCACCGCCTCGCGCGAGCCTTCCTTGTCGAGGCGCCGCCCGTAGCTGCCGAGGGCGGAGCGGATGTCCTGGGCGAGCTCGAGCAGGCCGACGATGTCGCCCGAGAAGCTGACGGCGTCGCCGAGCAGGTTGTTCAGGTAGATCCCGCCCTTGTCCGCCAGATGCGCGGCCCCCTGCGCCTGGCGGGCGGCCGCGGTGAGGATGGGCCCGTAGAACTCGCGCGAGAGGAAGTCGGCGACCACGGTCTCCTTCAGGAACGCCGTTCGCTTGGTGAAGTCCTTCATGTCGCAGAAGAGGTGACCCATGTGCGGCGCGCGGCTGCGGGTCATGAGGATGGGCCGCTCTTCCAACCCGAGGAGGTAGAGCTTGCCGGCCTCGTACTCGGTATGGATTCCGCCCTCGCTCTCGACGCCCAGGCGGTGCACGATCTGGGTTTCCGCCTGGCCTACCGCCCAGTCCAGCGCGCCGTCCACGGCGAGCGCCGAGACGGCCGCGGCCCACGTCTTGACGACCTGGTCCTGCGACACCCAGGCGCCCGGCGCCTCGTCCTTCCACTCCTTGGCTGCCCACATCAGCGGCTCTATCGCGGCGCGCGCGGGCTCGTTGGGGGCCGCCTTGGCCGCCGTACGCGCCTTCTCGTATAGCTCCTTGCGGGGCGCCGGCGCCGCCAACACGCGTTCGAGCGCGCCGGGGACCTGGTAAAGCTGCGCCAGCGATTGCCCCTCGATGGAGAAGCTGGGCGCCCGGCCCAGCTCCGCCATCCGCAGCAGCGAGAGCAGGTCGGCCCGCAGCCGGGCCAGCCCCACCTGCCGGGATGCCTTGCGCAACGCTTCCTTCGATCCGGCCAGTTCGGCGGCGACGTCTTGCGCAACGACGTCCGGCGTGCCGCCTTGCGCGATCTTCTGCACGTGCTGGTCGAACCGCGCGGGCGGCTCGATGAAGGAGACGCCGTAGCAGGCGAGACCGCTGCCCCAGAGCAGGCGGAGGCCGCCGAGCCAGGGCAGCACCGCCGCGGCCGCCTGGCAAGCGGCGCCGGAGGGAGCTTCGAGCACCCCCGCCTCCCGCATCGCGAGCCGCGACGCCACCAGCAGTCCGGCCGCCACGGCGCCGTGGAGCGCACGCCCCACCGGTCCGCTGATGGGAAGGTCCTTGAGCGTTCCCAGGGCCGCGTGCGAGAGAGACCGGAACGCCAGCAGCGTCAGGTAGGCGGTCGGCTCCGGCGACTCGCGCCCGCTTGCTTCGGACTGCGCCCTGCGGAGGAGCATGCTGAGGGTCCCCGCGAGCGCGCGGCCGGGCCGCCCCGCAGTCAGCCAGCTCGCCACCAGTCCGCCGTCCAGCGCGGAGTGCAGCTCGGGAGCCTCGAGGAAGGCCTTGCGCACGCTCTCGGATTTCACGCTCGAGGGAGCGTTGAACGACGTCTGCCGCGCCGCGCGGGGATCGAATCCGTCGAGCAGGAGCAGCCGATCGTACTCGTTGGCGCGCAGCACCGCCCGGTGCCGGACCGAGAGCAGGAAAAAGAGGTCGCGGACGGCCGTCTGCACCACCGACCGGACGCTCTCGTCCACGTGGACCGGCACCCGCAGATCGGCGAGGGAGGTGCCGAGGTGGAACCGCAGCGCCCGGGCGTCGAGACGCAGCGTATCGGAGAGGGATCGGCCGGGTGCGCTTCGTCGAAGCCGGGCGATCAGCTCGAGGCGTTCCTCCGCATATCCCACAGTCGCCACTGTAGCAGCGATCCCACGGCGAATCGGCTTCCCATTACCCCCCCTCGCAAGTATCTTGCGCCCTTCCCAGGAGCCGGCGGCAATGAAGAAGATCGAGGCCATCATCAAGCCCTTCAAGCTCGACGAGGTGAAGGAGGCGCTCGCGGACGTGGGAGTCCTCGGGCTCACGGTGACCGAAGTGAAGGGGTTCGGGCGTCAGAAAGGACACACCGAGCTCTACCGGGGCGCCGAGTACGTCGTCGACTTCCTGCCAAAAGTGAAGATTGAGGTCGTGCTTTCGGACGAGATGGTGCCAAAGGCTCTGGAAGCGATTGAACGGGCCGCCAAGACGGGGCGCATCGGAGACGGCAAGATCTTCGTCTCCACGATCGACGAAGTGGTCCGGATCCGCACCGGCGAACGAGGCGAGCCGGCGCTGTAATCTCAACTGAAACTCCCACGACAGGGGCAGCACAATATGCCGAAGGGCAAGGACGTCATCGGGCTCGCGAAGGACAAGCAGGCCGTCATGGTCGATATGAAGTTCATGGACTTCCTCGGCCTCTGGCAGCACTTCACGATCCCCATCGCGGAGCTGACCGAAGGAGTTTTCGAGGAAGGCCTGGGCTTCGACGGCTCCTCGATTCGCGGCTGGATGCCCATCCACGCCAGCGACATGCTGGTGGTCCCTGATCCGGACACGGCGCTGATGGATCCGTTCATGAAGGATCCCACCCTCTCCCTGATCTGCAACGTGGTCGACCCGATCACCAAGGAGAACTACGCCCGCGACCCGCGCTTCATCGCCCAGAAAGCGGAGCGGTTTCTCAAGCAGAGTGGCGTGGGCGACACCGCGTACTACGGGCCGGAGGCGGAGTTCTTCATCTTCGACGGCGTCTCCTACGACTCGGGGCCCAACCACGCGCACTACAAGATCGAGTCCCGCGAGGGGCAATGGGAGACCGGCTCCGCCGTCGAGCACAGCTGGGACGGCAAGACGCACACCACCCGTCCTAACCTCGGGTACAAGCCGCGCTACAAGGAAGGCTACTTCCCCGTGGCGCCCCTCGACTCGCTGCAGGACATCCGCACCGAGATGTGCCGGGTGATGGAGCAGTGCGGGATCCTGGTCGAACGGCAGCACCACGAGGTGGCCACCGCCGGGCAGGCGGAGATCGACATCCGCTTCGACTCGCTGGTGAAGACCGCCGACAAGCTGATGTGGTTCAAGTACATCATCAAGAACGTCGCGCTGCGGAACGGCAAGACCGTGACGTTCATGCCCAAGCCGCTCTACGGCGACAACGGCTCGGGGATGCATACCCACCAGTCGATCTGGAGCAAGGGCAAGCCGCTCTTCGCCGGCGAAGGCTATGCCGGGATCAGCGAGATGGCGCTGCACTACATCGGCGGCGTGCTCAAGCACGCGCGGTCGCTGGCCGCCATCTGCAACCCGACCACCAACTCCTACAAGCGGCTGGTGCCGGGCTTCGAGGCGCCGGTGAACCTCGCTTACAGCTCGCGCAACCGGAGCGCCGCCATCCGCATCCCGATGTACTCGCCGAGCCCGAAGGCCAAGCGGATCGAGTTCCGCTCGCCCGACCCGAGCTGCAATCCCTATCTGGCGTTCTCGGCGATGCTGATGGCGGGCCTGGACGGGATCGAGAACCGGATCGATCCGGGAGACCCGCTGGACAAGGACATCTACGGCCTCTCGCCCGAGGAGCTGAAGGACGTTCCGAAGATGCCCGGCTCGCTGGAGGAGGCACTGGGCGAGCTGAAGAGGGACCACGAGTACCTGCTCAAGGGGGACGTGTTCACGCAGGACGTGATCGAGGCCTGGATCGACACCAAGGTGGAGAAGGAGCTGAACCCGGTGCGCCTGCGGCCGTCGCCCATGGAGTTCGCGCTCTACTTCGATATCTGAGCTGCCTTTGATGGTGCCGGCCCCCCGGGAGTATGCGTGCTCCCGGGGGGCGTTCTATTTCCTCCATCCGATGAAACGAATCGCCCTGCTGTTGCTCATCGCCGCCTGCACGCCCGCGAAGGCGCGGCGAACCGCTGATCCGCAGGCGCTGCGCGGGATCAAGCTGGGCGTCCCGTCCCCCGCCGATGCGCGGCCTACGCCGGGAATCGGGTGCGGCCAGGTCTCGCAGGATCTCCCGCTGCGGGCCCACAAGGCGCTGATCGCCACCTTCAGCGACGCCGGCGCCCAGACCACCAACTCGGACCGGGCGCCATGGGTCCTCACGGTTGCCCTGCGCGAGGCGACGCTCGGCGAGGAGAACACCCGGGGGAGAAGGACCGATCGCGCTCCGGCGAACCCCGTGCAGCAACCCATGTCGGACGCGCCGCCCCTCGATCAGCCGCAGGCGAGCCTCTTCAACAGCGGCAACGGAAATGCCGTGGTCGTCCTGGACGCCACGCTAGCGCGCTCGGGCACGCTCGTCTGGACCGGCACGGTCACCGGCCACGCGCAGTCCGCTCCCTGCGTCCAAGCTACGGACAAGGTACGGGAAGCGCTGCTCGACGCCACCGACGAGTTGAGGGACCGCGTGCTGCCGCTGATGAGACGGTCGCCGTGAGGTCCTCCGGTCTTCGCGCGATCGATTGGCTGTATCCAGCGGAAACCTGAGGAATTCTGGCAGTGTCGGCCTGCGGCTTCAGTAGCGCGGGCGCGCGAATTCCGGCTGCGCGCCGGGAGCGAGGACCCTGCCCCGCTTCCAGAGGATCTCCTCGCAGCGCGCGATCAACTCGCGGAAGCCCTCGCGTCTGACGGCGGAGACCGCCACTCCGTCATCCTGCAGCGCCATCGTGCGCGCTCCATCGGCAAGCCGGTCCGCCTTGTTGTACACGAGCAGGCGCGGGGTGCCGGACACGTCCAGGCTCGAGAGCACCCGCTCCACGGCCTGCGCCTGCTCGTCGTGACGCGGATCGCTGGCATCGACGACGTGGAGCAGCAGATCGGCCTCCTCCAGCTCTTCCAAAGTGGCGCGGAAGGCGGCGAGCAGGTCCCGGGGCAGATCGCGGATGAACCCGACGGTGTCGGTGATGATCACCTCGCGGTCGCGCGGAAACTTGAGCCGCCGCGAGGTGGGATCGAGGGTCGCGAACAGCTTGTTCTCGGCCAGCACGTCCGAGTCCGTCAGCGCGTTCAGCAGCGTGCTCTTGCCCGCGTTGGTGTAGCCGACGATGGAGATCACCGGAACGCCGGTGCGGTTCCGCTGGCGCCGCCGCGTCGCGCGATCGCCCGAAAGCCGGTCGATGCGAGCTTCCAGGCCGGCGATGCGTTCGCGAACGCGCCGGCGATCGATCTCGAGCTTGGTCTCCCCCGGTCCTCGGCCGCCGATCCCGCCGGCGAGACGCGAGAGCGAATCGTCCCGGCCGACCAGCCGGGGCAGGAGGTATCTGAGCTGCGCGAGCTCGACCTGCAGCTTGCCGTCCGCGCTCTGCGCCCGCTGCGCGAAGATGTCGAGGATCAGCTGGGTTCGATCGAGGATGCGCAGCGAGGTGGCCTCGGCGATGTGCCGCGCCTGCGAGGGGGTGAGATCACGGTCGAAGACGAGCAGGTCCGCGCCCAGCGCCATCGAGCGGACGAGGATCTCCTGGAGCTTGCCCTCGCCCACCAGCGTGCGGGGATCGATCTCCCGCCGCGCCTGGAGCACCAGGTCGAGCACCTGGACGTCGGCGGTCCGCGCCAGCTCCTGCAATTCTTGAAGGGATGCCTCCGCCGCTGCCCGATCGCCCGTGTGCACCCCGACCAGGATCGCGCGCCCCGCGACGCCCACCGCCCGGATCGGCGCGACCCGCGCCATCTCCTGCTCGAGCGCTGCGATCTGCGCCTGGGCATCGAACTCCAGGTCGTAGAGGCTGGGCGCCTCGGACAGCTTGTACAGATCGCCGGACGTGTTCCAGGGCATCAGCGTCGCCAGGTAGACCTTGCCCGGCAACCCGTCGTCGCGCGCCACCACGGCAGCGACGGCGTCCAGCCGCAGGAGCACGAGGTCGGTGAGGTCGTCGCGGGTCAGCGGCTCGTCCTTGAGGTGGGTATGCACCAGCCGGAGGCCGCGGAGGCGCGCATGGCCCGCGCGGGCGCGGCCGATGTCCGGCAGGACGAGCTGGCGCGCGTCGCCCACGATCACATGCTCCACCTCACCCCTGCGATTGATCAGCACGCCGAGCTGTCGGCCAATTTCCTGCGACAATTCGGTGAGATGGCGGGCCAGCTCAGGGGAGACCAGCTCGCGCTGCTGCACGCGCCTGCGCCGCGTGGCGAGCAGGCGCTTGCTGTGGCTTGCCTTCAGCCCCGCCGTGTTTCCGGAAAGCTCTTCTCTCACTGGGCCTCGTATGTAACACGCGCCCGCCTTTGCTACATTTGGACCGACGAATCGAATGTCCAACTCCCTCCGTTCCTCCCTTGCGCGGTGCCGCAGGCCGGTGATCAAGCTCGGCTCGACGGTCCTCGCTGGAGCGGCCGGGAAGGCGGGCCCTCCATCGCTGGATCGGCGGAAGTTCGCCCTCCTCTGCGACGACCTGGCGGCTGCCGCGAAGGGTCGGACACCGGTGGTGGTGTCGAGCGGGGCGGTGGCGCTCGGCGTGGAGCGCCTGCAGTTCAAGCAGCGCCCGCAAGAGATGGCGTTGAAGCAGGCCGCAGCCGCAGCCGGCCAGAGCCGCCTGATGCGCCTGTACGACGACGAGCTGGAGCGCCGCGGCCTGCAGTGCGCGCAGATCCTGCTCACGCATGGCGACATCGCGGACCGGGGACGTTATCTCAACGCCCGGCGCGCGCTGGCCGAGCTTCTGGCGCGCAACGTGGTGCCCGTGATCAACGAGAACGACACCGTCAGCGTCGAGGAGATCAAGTTCGGCGACAACGACGCCTTGGCGGCGATGGTGGTCGACCTGGTGGAAGGGGACCTCCTGGTCATTCTCACCGACGCCGGGGGCGTGTACACCGCCGATCCGCGCCAGGACGCGCACGCCGCGCGCATCCCGCAGATCGAGCGGGTGACGGCCGAAGTGGAAGCGCTGGCGCAGACCGGCGACTCCGCGCTGGGCACCGGCGGAATGATCACCAAGCTGCGAGCCGCGCGCCGGGCCTCCGAGGCGGGCGTTCCCTGCGCGATCATTCCGGGCGAGCCCGGCGCATTGCCGAGGCTGCTCGCGGGCGAGGACGTGGGGACCCTGGTGCTCCCCCAGGGAGAGCGCGTCCGGTTGCGCAAGCGCTGGATGCTCGATCTGAAGCCGCGCGGGCAGCTGCTGGTCGACCCGGGGGCCCGGTCGGCGTTGATCGACGGCAAGAAGAGCCTCTTGCCCCGGGGCGTCCACGGCGTGCTCGGCGACTTCGCGGCCGGCGACCCGGTCGACATCCTGAGCCCGGAAGGGCCGCCGTTCGCGCGCGGCCTTTCGGTGTACAGCGCCGAAGAGATCCGGCGGATCGCGGGACGGCCGAGCGCGGAGATCGAGGGGCGGCTCGGGTATCGCCTCCTCGACTGCGTCGTGCACCGCGACGACCTGGTGGTGATGCAGTGAGCGTGGAGCTCAAGCTGGCCGCCCTGGAGCTGGCGCAGCGCGCGAAGCTGGCGGCGCGGGACCTCTTGCGCCGCGATCGCCGGCAGCTGGTGCTCGATGCCGCGGCTGAGATCGAGAAGCGGTCCGCGGACATCCTGGCGGCGAACGAGGTCGACCTGGCCAAGGCGAAAGGGGAGAACCCCGCCTTTCTCGACCGGCTGCGGCTCGATCGGAAGCGCCTGGGGGCGATCACGCAGGCGCTGGTCGAAGTCGCCTCGTTGCCAGACCCGGTGGGCGAGATCGTCGAGTCGCAGACCCGCCCCAACGGCCTGCGCGTCGACCGCGTTCGCGCACCTCTCGGCGTGGTGCTGATGATCTATGAGTCCCGGCCGAACGTGACGGCCGAGGCTGCCGCGCTTTGCTTGCGCAGTGGCAACGCCGCCCTCATGCGCGGCGGCTCCGAGGCCCTGCAGACCAATTCAGTGATCGCGGACTGCTTCCCCCAGGACTCGGTGCAACTCGTTCCGCCCGACCGTACACTTCTGGACGAGTTGCTTCAGCTGGACGAGCACATCGACCTCTGCATCCCGCGCGGCGGACCTTCGTTGATCCGGTTCATCGCGGACCGGGCGCGCGTGCCCGTCATCAAGCACTACCAGGGGGTCTGCCACCTGTACGTGGCCGCCGATGCGGACCTGGACATGGCCGTGCGGATCGCGGTCAACGCCAAGGCGCAGCGCCCCGGCGTCTGCAATGCCCTCGAGTGCCTGCTGGTCGATGAGCGCATCGCACCCACGGCCCTTCCCCGGCTTGCCTTTGCCCTGCGCGAGGCGGGCGTGGAGCTGCGCTGCGACGAGCGCGCGCTTCCGCTGGCGGCGGGCGGGGTGGCGGCCATGGCGGACGACTTCGGCCGCGAGTTCCTCGATCTGAAGCTCGCGGTCGCGGTGGTGGACGGGATCGACGGCGCCCTGCGGCACATCGCGCGGTATGGCAGCCGCCACACCGAAGCGATCGTGACCAAGGATCCGCAGATCGCGAACCGATTCATGAGTGAAGTGGACGCAAGCTGCGTCCTCTGGAATGCCAGCACGCGCTTCAACGACGGCGGCGAGCTGGGCCTGGGGGCGGAGATCGGAATCAGCACCAGCAAGCTGCACGCCTACGGTCCGATGGGCCTGCGCGAGCTCACCTGCACGCGTTACGTGGTGCGGGGAGACGGCCAGGTCCGGACATGAGCAAGGGAGGAAACAAGAGGATGGCCAGAAGCCCGACGCAGATCGCTTTGTCCCAGCAGCATGCAACACCCAGCCGCAGCGAAGCGCGCGCGGCCGCCCGCATCGACGAGGACTCGCAGCGCACCGCCATCGCGGCTGCCCGCGCCGCCCAGGAGAAGAAGGCCGAGGACGTGGTGGTGCTCGACCTGCGGGGAGTGTCCGGGTACACCGACTTCCTGGTGATCGGGAGCGGCGGAAGCGACCGGCAGTTGGAGGCCATCGTCGACAGCGTGGAGAAGGAGCTGACCGCGCAGGGGCACCGCGTGATCGGCAGCGAGGGGCAGCGTGGAGGCCGCTGGGTCCTGCTCGATTTCGGGGACGTGGTGGTGCACGTGTTCCACGCAGACGATCGGGCGCACTACGACCTCGAAGGCCTGTGGGCCGACGCTCCGCGCGTCGAGGTGGAGTGAAGATCCGCCTGCTCTCGGTGGGGAAGGACAAGGGACCCACCGCGGAGCTGGCGCAGGAGTACGCGGACCGGATCCGCCGCTTCGCCGACCTGGACGTCATTGAGCTGCGGGCTGGCGGTCCGGCGGACGAGGCCGATGCGCTGCTGGGCAAGACCCGGGGAGAGCTGTGGGCCCTGGACGAGCGGGGCGCGGCGCTGACTTCCACCCAGCTCGCGCAGCGGATCGGAAAGCTGCGCGATTCAGCGCAGGCTCTCACGCTGTGCATCGGGGGCGACGAAGGATTGGGGCAGCAGGTGCGGGATGCGGCGCGGTTCGTCTGGAGCCTCTCACCCTTGACACTGCCCCACCGTCTCGCGCGGGTCGTCGCGCTCGAGCAGCTGTACCGCTCATTCGAGATCCTGCGGCGCGGCCCCTATCACAAATGACCGCGGCAGCCGGGCCTGCCTTGCGCGACCCGCGGCCGGCTTGTAGAAGCGGCCCCCATGCCGACCCTCGTCCTCGTCCGCCACGGCCAGTCGCTCTGGAACCTCGAGAACCGCTTCACCGGCTGGGTGGACGTTCCGCTCTCGGAAAAGGGTGTGGCGGAGGCGCGCCGCGCCGGCGAGCTCCTGAACGGGTTCCGCTTCGACGTCGCCTACACCTCCGCCCTGACGCGCGCGCAGGAGACGCTGAGGATCCTGCTGGAAACGATGGGTGCGCAGCCGCCGATCATCCGCGACCAGGCGCTCAACGAGCGCCACTACGGCGACTTGCAGGGCTTGAACAAGGAAGACACCGCGAAGCGGTACGGCGCGGACCAGGTGAAGCTGTGGCGTCGCTCCTTCGACGTGCCGCCGCCCAACGGCGAGTCGCTGGAGATGACCGCGAAGCGGACGCTGCCCTTCTTCGATCGGTGCATCGCCGGCGATCTCCGCCAGGGCAAGAACGTCCTGGTGGTGGCGCATGGCAACTCGAACCGGAGCATCGTGATGCAGCTCGACTGCCTCAGCGGAGAGCAGGTGGTGGCCCTGGAGCTCGCCACCGGGGCGCCCCTGGTCTACGAGATGGAGAAGGATGGCGCGGCCGTGAAGTCCAAGCGCGTCCTCGGATGAACCGGTGAGTCCGCCCTGGCATGCGCTCGCGCGCGGAGCAGAGCTCTTCAACCAAGGCCAGTACTATGAAGCCCACGAGGTCTGGGAAGAGCTCTGGCTCACGCTGGAGGATGAGCCCAGGCTGTTCGTACAGGGTCTGATCCAGGTCGCGGCTGCCGGCCACAAGGCGTTCGCCCAGAACCAGCCGGGCGGGTGCGTGAAGCTGCTCACCACGGCGCTGGAGAAGCTCGAGCTTGCGCCTCCGGACTTCCTCGGCGTCGAAACCGGGCGTTTCATTCCCGCGTTGCGCGCGATGCTCGCAGAAGCCCGACGCTGGCTCGCGGGCGAGGTAGGCGGCCTGCATCGCGCGCTGATGCCGCCGGTGGTCCTCCTGCGGGCACCCCCGTGAGTCTCGAAGGCGGAGTTGGCGCGGAGCGTGCACCGCGGGGCCTGGGTGTCCATTTCGCTCCACCTCCGGCGCGCGGGGTTGGCGGCGCTGGATCTGGTCTTTCCGGCGCGCTGCGCGGCATGCGACGCGCCCGGGGAGTCGCCGTTCTGCGCCGTCTGCGCGGAAACGCTGGTGCCGCTGCCTGCCGGATGCCCGGTCTGCGGCGTTCCACAGGATGAGACGCTGCTTCCGGCGCTGAAACCGCGCCGTTGCCCGCACTGCCGCGTCCATCCGCCGCGCTTCGCGTTCGCCAGCGCGCCGTACCTCCACGGCGGAGCGCTGGCGGACGCCATCCATCGCCTCAAGTACGAGCGCCGGGAGGACCTGGGACCGGCGCTCGGCGTGCTGTTCGAGGCCTGCCCGGCACCGAAATCGGACGTGCTCGTGCCCATTCCGCTACACCGCAGACGCCTGCGACAGCGCGGGTACGATCAGGCGCGGCTGCTCGCGGATGCCGCGTCGAAGCGCTTCGGTCTTCCGGTCGTCCCGCTGCTGCGGCGCGTGCGCGAAACGGGGCAGCAGGTGGGACGCGACCGCTCCGCGCGCGAGCGCGGCGTACGAGGAGCCTTCGCGCCCAGCGGAAGGGCGCTGGGCCTCCGGGTCTGCCTGATCGACGACGTCCTGACCACTGGAGCCACCGCGTCCGCGGCGGCCGGGGCTCTTCTCGATGCGGGCGCAGCCCGAGTCGAGGTGCGCACCCTCGCACGCGCTCCCTGAGAGTCAACGCCTGTTTAGCTGGGGGGCTGGCGGACGCGCGCTTGACGCGCTACAGCATGGATTTGCGCCCGGGAGGAATGGGGCGAGGCTACCCGCCGTTGCTTTGCGGTGGGTGGGCTTGCTCTGCTCGCCCCACGGGAGCCCGAACGCATGCTCTGTCTTCTCCTGATCGGCGCGCTGGCTGCCACCCCCGCTCCTCTGCATGAGGGGACGGCGGCGCTGCAGGCACGTCTGCTCGCCGAGCTCGATCGGCCGCAAGCGATCGCGGACCTCTTCCGGCTGTACGAGCGCCGGGACGAGAACGGCGATCTCGCCTCGCTGATCGCGACCTTCGAGTCCGCGGCGAAGTCGCCGCGCGGCCGCCCGGACGTGCGCGCGCTCGCCGCCGAGATGCGCGCCGAGCTGACGATCGCTCAAGGACAGCTTCCCAGGGCAGCCGCGCTGTTCGACCAGGTCGCTCCCATCCGGGCCTGGAGCATCATCGGGCCCTTCGAGAATGAGGGCCGCGCGGGCCTGCTCACGGCGTATCCGCCGGAGAAGGAGGGGTACGACCCCAAGGCCGTGCACCGCGGGAAGGAGCACGACGTCGCCTGGCGTGTGCTGCCGTCCGGCCACGCGCCGTACGGATTCATCGACCTGGCGGCGGCGGTCTACCCGCGCTCCGACGTCGCGGTGTACGCAGCCACGGTCCTGCGATCGGGGCAGGCCCGGGCGGCCTTCTTCCACCTGGGCGCGAGCGGCGCGTCGCGCGTGTGGCTGAACGGGAAGCTGGTCCACGAGGACCTGGCCGTGCACCCGTCGCGCTTCGACCAGAAGACGTTCGCGGGCGAATTGCGGGAGGGCGACAACTTCGTCCTGGTGAAGATCGCGCACAACTACGGGCGGCTGGGCTTCTCGCTGCGCCTGGCTGACGCGGACGATGCGCCGCTCGTCGATCTGGCGAAGTCGGCCCACGCTCCCAAGGCGAAGGCGGCCGCGTTCGCGGCGGCAAGCGAAGGGAGCCAGAAGCATCCGGCGCCCGCCCACAAGCCCGCGGATGCCCTCGACGAGTTGCGCAAGGCGGCCGCCGCGCGCCCGCGCGATCCCCGGGCGCAGGAGGATCTCGCCGTCGTCCTGCAATGGCGGCGGCCGACCGACGACACCGAGCGGATGCCGCTGCGGGCCATGGAGCGCGTCACCGACGTGGCTCCGACCGATCCGGAAGCTGCGCTCCGGCTCGCCCGGCTGGAAGACCGCGACGGAAACAAGCGGCGCGCGGCGCTCGAGGTTGCGCTGGCAGCGCACCCGAACGACGCGGCCCTGCTCGATGCGGTGGCGAACTATCGGCTCGACCGTGGCGAGGGCTGGCAGGCGCTGGAGCTGTCGCGCAAGGCCCGCGCGTCGGCGCCGCAATGGGTCGATCCGATGCTGACCGAGGCGCGGGCGCTGGACGCCGTCGGCCTCTCCGCGCGCGCCACCCTGGTGCGGATCGACGCTGCGAAGGCGCGACCCGACCTCTCCCGCGCCCACCGCGCCGCCGGCGGCGCGTACCGGCAGCTGGGTCGCAACGACGAGGCGATGGCCGAGCTGAAGCAGGCGCTCGCGCTCCGCTTCGACGACGCCGAGGCGCGCAGCGAGCTGGTCTCGCTCCTGCTGGACCGCGCGGACGTCGACGGAGCGGTGAAGCTGCTGGGCGAGACGCTTGCGCTGGAGCCCGGCGCGCTGTACCCGCGCCTGCGCGCCGCCGAGCTCTTGTCCGAGAACGGCCGCATCCAGGAAGCCGACGCCGCCTACGCGCAGGCGCTCGCGCTCGCTCCGGACGACCCCGAGCCGCACGAGCAACTCGGCCGTCACCGCCTCCGCGCGCGGGACGATTCTGGCGCGCTCGCCGCGTTCACCCGCGCGCTCTCCCTGCGGCCGCAGAACCCGGCGCTGCGCGAGCTGGTGCGCTCGGTGCGCCCCGAGGAGCGATACGCGGCGCCCTACCTGTACGACGCGAAGACCCTGGCGAAGCTTGCACCGCTCGCCGGGGAGGACGTCGAGGTGCTGGCCGACCTGTCCGTGGTCAAGGTGTTCGCCAACGGGCTCTCCTCGCGCACGCACCAGGTGGTGATGCGCGCGCACACCCCGCGTGGCGTGGACGCGGCGCGCACCCAGAGCGTGCAGTACTCGCCGGACCGGCAGGTGGTGAAGGTCGAGCGCGCTCGCATCTTCAAGAAGGACGGCAGCGTGCTCGAGAGCAAGTCGGAGGGCGAGCGCAACCTGTCCGAGCCCTGGTACGGCCTGTACTACGACGTTCGCGCGCGCGTCATCGCCTTTCCCCAGCTCGAGCCGGGCGACGTGCTGGAGGTCGTCACCCGCACCGACGACTCCGGCGCCAACTTCTTCGCCGACTATTTCGGCGACTTCGCCTATCTGCAGTCGACCCAGGCGCGCCGCATCTCCGACTACGTGCTGCTCGGGCCGCCGGGGCGCACCTTCTACGCGAGCGCGACCCCGCTCCAAGGGCTGATTCATACGGAAGGCAAGTCGCCCGGCGGCGGCAGCTGGCGGCGCTGGACGGCGAAGGATGTGCCCAGGGTCGTACCGGAGCCGTGGATGCCCGGGTACAGCGAGGTGCTCGCCTACGTGCACGTCTCCACCTACAAGACCTGGGACGACGTGGGCCGCTTCTACTGGGGCCTGGTGAAGGACCAGCTGCGCGTCACCGACGACATCCGCGCGGTGGCGCAGGAAGCGGTGAAGGATGTCCCCGAGGACGACGAGGCGGCGCGCATCCGCGCCGTCTACGACTTCGTGGTCTCGCGGACGCGCTACGTCGCGCTGGAGTTCGGAATCAACTCCTTCAAGCCCTACCCGGTGGAGACGATCCTCGCCCGCCGTTTCGGCGACTGCAAGGACAAGGCGTCGCTGATGCACGCGATGCTGGAGTCGCTGGGGATCGACTCGCGGCTGACGCTGCTGCGCATGAAGCGCCTGGGCGGCATCGACGAGGCGCCCGCCTCGCTGGCCGTGTTCAACCACGCCATCCTGTACGTGCCCCGGCACAAGCTCTTCCTGGACGGTACGGCCGAGTTCCACGGGTCCGGAGAGCTGCCTGGTGACGACCGCGGCGCCGAGGTGCTGGTGGTGGAGCCCGGCGGCGGGTCGAAGTTCTTCCGCACCCCCGACGCCATTCCGGCGGACAACCTGGACGAGACGAGCATCGCAGCGAAGCTGCTGCCGGACGGCTCCGCGAAGGTGCAGGTGAAGGCGAGCGCGCGCGGCTCCTGGACGGCGGAGCTGCGCCGGGTGTTCGAGCCGGCGGACGAGCGTCGGGCGCGCGCCGAGGAGCACCTGGCGCGCGCGGCGTTCCCGAACGTGAAGGTCACCTCCGTCAACGTTTCCGACCCGCACGACATCGAGAAGCCATTCGAGACCCGGATCACGGCCACGGCCACGGGCTTCGCATACCCCAAGGGCCCGGGGCTCCAGTTCGTTCCGTTCGGCAACCGCCAGAGCTTCGTCGAGACCTACGCGCAGCTCTCGACGCGCTCGTTACCCCAAGTATTGCCGCTCGCGCAGCGCACGGTGATCGAGTCGCGCATCGAGCTGCCTTCGGGGTGGACGGCCGCGCTGCCGGAAGGCACCCGTGAAGCTGGGCCGCAGGGCGCGTACGAGATCGCCTATGCCAGGCACGAGGGCGACATCGTCGCCCGCCTCACCCTGACGCTGAACGGCGGCGTGTTGCAGCCCGTTGACTACGCCGCGTTCCGCGCCTTCCTCGGCCGCCTCGACGATGCGCTTCGCCGGCGCGTGGAGGCGACGCCGCTGGCGCAGACGGCGGCTCGATGAGGCAGTACCGGGTCTTCGCCGTTCTGCTGCTGGCGGGTTGCGCCTTCGGGGCCCGCCCCGACTCCGCGCCACGAGGAGATGCGGATGCCGCGCTGCGGACCCTGGGCGAGGCGGAAGCGGCGGCGCGGAAGGATCCCTCGCTGCTCGCGCGCGCGGGGTGGCTGCGCTACCTGATCGCCTCGGACCCCCGCGGCGCGTCGCTGAAGCTGAGCGCGGCGGCGCAGGCCGGGCCGCCGGCGCAGCGTGCGCTCGCGCTCGCCGGCCTGGGCGAGATCGCCGAGGATCGGACGGACTCGATGGCCGCGGCGCGGCACTTCGTCGCCGCGCTGCAAGCCGCTCCGATGGATCCGATCGCCGAGCTCGCCGCGGTGCGGCTGCTCGACCTGGAAGGCGAGTCACCGCAGATCGACGAGATGATCGGCGCGGCCGCGCGCGGCCTCAAGATTCCGGTCGCGCCCCGCGCTGCCCGCCTGTTGCGGGAGGCGGCGGCGCGGATCGCCGGACGCCAAGCCGCGTTGGCCGCCGACCCGCGGATCGAGGTCGAGGCATGGCAGTCGGTGGGTACCGTGCAGCGGTGGCGCGTGGGAGGGCCGTTCGGCGCGTTCCGGCTCTTCGACCTGCGCCGCCAGATGCCGCTCGACGGCAAGGTGCCCGCGGCCGCCGCGGTGAACGACCGCGCTCTGGAGTTTCCCGACGGCGACGTGGGGCTCGATCTCGAGCCGGGCGACGGCGACGTGTACTACGCGGTGAGCGAGGTCACGCTGGAGCGTGGCGGAGAGTACCTGCTCTGGGTCGAAGGTGCCGCGGCCCTGGAAGCGCGGCTCGACGGAGCGGTGGCGATCGCGCGCGTCCCCTATCCCTTCGAGAGCCCGCGCGCGCAGACCACTGCGGTGCGGTGGTCCCCGGGCAGGCACCACGTGCTGGTGCGCTGGACGCGCGCGGAAGGGAATCGGTTCCGCCTCACGCTGGTCCGCGCCGACGGCGCCGCTTCCGACCTGACCAGCGCTGCTCCAAAGGAGCTGTCGGGCGCCCGAGCTGCGGCGAGCTGCGATCTCGGATGGCCCTGCGTATCAGCGCCTGCCTGGACGGATCGCGCCGACCTGCGCGCCGCGGCCGCTGCGGCTTTGGAGAGGGAACCGGCGGATGCCCTGGCTGCGTGGATCCTGGCGCGAGCGGCGATGGGCGACGACCGGCAGGCCTCGCGGGCCGCCGTGGACCGAGCGGTGCTCCTCTCCGCCGGCGGCGCCCCCGCGCTCGCATTGCGCGCACAGCAGCTGCTGCATGACCCCGAAGTGCCCGACCGCATCGGGCGGGCGGGCGCCCTGTCGGACTTGACGGAGGCGGTGCGCAAGGACCCGCTGCTCATCCGGGCCCGCCTCACCGCGGCGGCGCTGGAGCGCGATTCGGAGCGCTTCGACGATGCGACCCAGGATCTCGACAAGGCCGAAGCCGTGCTCCGCGAGGAACAGGCGCCCTTCCCGGCGCGCGTGCTGGTGGCCCGCGCCCGGCTGCTGGACGCGCGCGGAAACGCCGCCGGCGCCCGGGCTCGCGCGGAGGAGGCCCTGCGGGCAGCCCCCGGCCGGTGCGACACGCTACAGCTCCTGGTCGATCTGTCGCGCCGCGGTGGTCCTGCGGCCGACCAGCGCAAGTACGCGGAGGCGCTCCTCGCCTGCAACGACGGGCTCGCGACCGCGGCGCAGGCCGCGCGCAATCGCGGCGACCTGGCCCGGGCGGAGTCCCTCTTGAAGCTCTCCGCCGCGCTCCGTCCCGCGCAGCCGTCGCGCCTCGAGCAGCTCGCGGACGTGCAGACGGCGCGCAAAGAGCTGCCGTCCGCCGTCGCCTCGTTGCGCGCAGCCGCCGCGCTCGCCCCGCGCAGCGCGGAACCGCCCCGGCGCCTGGCCGGCGCCCTGGAGCTGCTGGGCGAGTCCAAGGCCGCCACCGACGCGCGGCGCGTCGCGCTCCGGCTCGCCCCGGGAGACCTTCAACTGCGCCAGCAGATTGCGCTCGATGAAGGGGTACGGCTCATGCCCTGGAGCGACCGCGACGGCAAAGCGCTGCTGAAGGCTTCCAAGGACGCGCCGCCGGGAGCGAGCGCCGTCCGGCTGCTGGACTACGGCGCGGCGCAGATGTTCCCCGAGGGCGGCGGAGTGGAGCGGGTGCACACCATCGCTCGCGTCTTCGACAAGAAAGGCATCGCGAAGTTCGGCGAGGCCCACATTCCGGCTGACGCCCAGGTCGTCCGACTCCGCACGTTGAAGGCCAATGGCCGCGTGCTCGAACCGGAGTCGATCCCCGAAAAGGAGAGCATCAGCTTGCCCGGCCTGGAGCCCGGCGACGCGGTGGAGATCGACTACCTGCGCGGCCTTCCTCCTCGGGGGCCGGACATGCCGGGCTACTCGCTCGGCGCGTTCTTCTTCCGCGACGACGAGACGCCGATGGGCGAGTCCACCTACGAAGTGCGAACGCCCGCGGCGCCCGAAATCGACGCGCACAATTTGGACCTCCCGCCGGGCACGCTGACCCGCGACGGCGACGAGTTCCGCTTCCGCTATTCCGCCCGCGACGTGAAGCCGCTGCCGGCGGAGCCGCACCAGACGGCCGAGAGCGAGACGATGCCCTGGGTCCAGCTCGGCGCCGGCGCCGGCCAGAAGGAGCTGATGAGCTCCTTGGCCGACTGGGCGCTCCTGCGCGCGCGACCCGGCACGGCCACGCTCGAGCTGGCGAAGCGCTCCTCGGGCGCGAACGCTTCCGACCGCGCGCGAAGGATCCATGCCGCGGTCGCGCAGGCAGTCCGCGGCCGGTCGAGCAGCACCGACTTCCAGTCCAGCGCCGCCCACGTGCTCGCCCAGGGGCGCGGGAACCGGCTGCTGGTGCTGAAGGCCGCCCTGGCTTCGGCGCAGATCCCCTCCCACATCGTGTTCGCGCGCACGTTTGGCGCGGACCCGTCACCGCACCGGTTCCCTCGGGGCGACCTGTACGGCTATGCCGTGTTGCGCATCGATCTCCCTTCCGGGCCGGCCTGGGTCGACCCGTCTTATCGGCTTGCGCCCTTCAACCAGCTCCCGGCGTTCCTGCGCGGGCAGGATGCCTGGGTGGTGCCGGAGCCCGGCGAGGAATCCGACTGGATCCGGCTGCCGGAGGCCCTGCCCGACCAGCGCGACGGGCGGGCGCTGCAGATGGATCTCCTGCTCGATGCGGACGGCCTCGCCAGCGGAACCGGGCGGGACGAGCATCAGGGCTTCGAAGCGGCGTCGCTCAAGGACGCTCTCGAGCGCCTGGACCGTGACCAGCGCAAGCAGGCCGTCGAGTCGATGCTGGGTCGGGGCCTGCGCGGAGTCACGCTGGAGTCGCTCAGCACGGAGCACGAGACGGACCTGGGCGGTCCAGCCACGCTGGTCTATGGCCTCCGCGTCCAGCTCGCCCGGCGGGATGGTGCGGAGCTCTTCATCCCCGCCTCACTGGTTCCCTCGCGGCTCGCCCGCCGCTGGCTGGAGACGGCGGAGCGGCAGGTCCCGCTGCTGGTCGATCAGCCGGAAGTGATCTCACAGCGCGTCGCGCTCAGCTTGCCGAAGGGAAGCCACTTACTGCCCGGGCCAAAGCCGGTCTCGCTCGCCACTCCGTACGGGGTTTACCGCTGGAGCGCGCGGGAGGAGGCCGGCAAGCTGGTGATCGAGGAGTCGCTGTCCATGCCGCAGCAGCGGGTACGGCCGGCCCAGTACCCGGCGTTCGCGGAGTTCGCGCGGGCCGTGGACCAGGCGCAGTCGCAGGAGCTGGTGGTCGCGCCCTGATCGCGGATTCTCTCAGAAGAAGCGCAGCGAGACTTCGCTGTGCAGATCGAGGCCGCGATCGTTCAAGCGCAGCACGGCGCCGTCGAACGAGCCCAACCCCTCGCTCACGATGCGCTGGATCCGCGATGAGTACCGGTCGCGGACGGGAAGGTCGAGATCGCGCTCCAGGGCGGCGAGGTCGATTCCTTCGGCCAGCCGCAGGCCGGTGAACATCCGCTCGCGCAGGTGCTCTTCGGGCGAGACGTTTTCGGACGACGACTCTCCGGTTCCGCTCCGCTCCACGCGCTCCATGTACCGCTCCGGCGAGCGGTCGTTCGCGAATCGCAGGCCGCCGCCGCCCTGGCGCAAGAAACCGCACGCTCCACAGCCGGCCGCGGCGTACTCCCCGCCGCGCCAGTAGAGCGAGTTGTGGACGGCCTCGCGCCCCGGCCGGGCGTAGTTGCTGATCTCGTACCGGTCATAGCCGCCCTTGTCGAGCTCCGAGCGCACCGCATCGCCCATATCGGAGACCACCTCGTCATCGGGCAGCGTCAGCTCGCCGCGGCGCAGCGCTTTCGCCATGGGAACTTCCTCGGCGAGCCCGGTCAGCGTCAGGGCGTAACAGGAGATGTGCTCCGGTCCGAGCGCGACCGCGGACGCCGCGTCGCGGGCCGCGAGCTCCGGCGTCTGCCGCTCGGCGCCGTGGATGAGGTCCAGGGAAACGTTGCGGAACCCGGCGGCGCGCGCGGTCTGGAAGGCGCGCACGGCGTCGGGACCGGAGTGCTTGCGCCCCAGCGCGACGAGCTGCGCGGGAGCGAACGACTGCACGCCGATGGAGAGCCGGTTGACGCCCAGCTCGCGGAACGCCGTGAATCGCTCCTCGTCGGTGGTCCCCGGGTTGGCTTCCAGCGTCACCTCGGCATCGGGGCGGACGCGCCAGAGCGCGCCGATCCCCCCGAGGACCCTGCCGAGCTGGGGCGGGTCCCACAAGGAGGGCGTTCCCCCGCCGAAGTAGATGGAGACGGCCTCGCGATGGGGAAATTGCGCCGCACGCGCGCGCAGCTCGCGCAGGACCGCGTCGGTGTAGCGCTGCTGCGGGATCACCGCCTCGGCGCGCGAGGCGAAATCGCAATACGGGCACTTCGAGAGGCAGTACGGAAAGTGGATGTAGACGCCGAACTGCATCAGTCCTCGTGGAACTTCGCCCGGAGGGTCTCGCGCTGCGCGTCGGCTGCCCACGCCTGCAGCGCGGGCCAGGCCCAGATGGCGTCGCAGTAGGCCTTCGCGGCGCCCGAGACCGGGATCGAGTACGTGCGGAACCGCGAGACCACCGGCGCGTAGAACGCATCGGCGATGCACGGCTCCTTCCCGAACAGGAACGGTCCGCCGCTCTGCTTCAGGCACTCTTCCCAGATGGCGACGATGCGGTCCACCTCGGCCTGCGTCTCCGGGCGAAGCGCCTTCCGAGGGTATTGCTGGACGATCTTCATCGAGCAGTCATTTCGGAGATTCGCGAAACCAGAATGCATTTCAGCCGCGACCGACCTCGCCCGCGCTCGCTGCGCCGCGTCCCTGGGCCAGAGCCGCTTCTCGGGGAGCTTCTCGTGCAGGTATTCGGAGATCGCCAGCGAGTCCCAGACGGTCACGTCTCCGTCGATCAGCGCCGGCACGCGGCCGCTGGGGGAGTAGTTGCGGATGCTCGCCGCGGTCTCCGGCATGTCGAGTGCCACGACGATCTCCTCGAACGGCACGCCCGTGTGCTTGAGCACCAGCCAGGCCCGCAGCGACCAGGAGGAGTATTTCTTGTTTCCGACGACGATCTTGAGCATGAGTCCGTCCGTTTCCTGACTGAATCACGGGCTGCGCAGCGCTGTGCGAGCGCCTATATCACGATGCCACGCATGGTAAGGTGCGCCCCCTAAAATGCCAGACAAGAACCTTCTCGATGCAATCGCCGGTGGAGTCGTCGTTTTCGACGGCGCCATGGGCACCACGCTGCAGCGGATGCAGCTTGCGGGCGACCTGACCGTCAAGGACTTCGACGGCCGGCAGGGCTGCAACGAAGTGCTGTCCTTGACCCGCCCCGACGTGGTCGCCGGAGTGCACCGCTCCTACCTCGAGGTCGGCTGCGACGTCGTCGAGACGAATACCTTTGGCGGGAGCCGCCCCAAGCTGGACGAGTTCGATCTGGGCGCGAAGGTGCTGGAGGTGAACGAGAAAGCAGCGCGGATCGCGCGCGAGGAGGCCGACCGGGCCCAGCGCACCGACGGGCGCCCGCGGTTCGTGGCAGGCTCGCTCGGTCCCAGCGGCTTTCTGCCGTCGTCCAGCGATCCGGACCTCGGCCGCATGCGGCCGGCCGAGCTGGTGGAGATCTTCCGCGAGCAGTCGGGCGCGCTGCTCAAGGGCGGTGTCGACTGCATCATCGCGGAAACCGCCCAGGATCTCCTCGAGGTGCGATCGCAGATCTTCGGCGCCCGCAAGGCAATGGAGGACGTCGGCCGGGCCGTTCCAGTGATCGCGCAGATCACGCTCGATCCTTCCGGGCGCATGCTGCTCGGGACCGAGCCGCTTTCCGCCGCCGCGCTGATCGCGGCCTGCGGCGCCGACGTGATGGGGCTCAATTGTTCGACCGGTCCCCGCGAGATGGTGGACCCGCTCCGGGCGCTGGCCGAGCACGCGCCGCTTCCGCTCTCCTGCCAGCCGAACGCCGGCATCCCGGAAAATCGCGAAGGCGTCGCGGTATATCCGCTGCAGCCGGAAGAGCTGGCGGAGTACCTGGCCCGGTTCGTCCGCGACTTCCGCCTGTCGGTCGTGGGCGGATGCTGCGGGACCACTCCAACGCACTTGAAGCAGGTCATCGAGGCCGTGCGCGCAAACGGTGCGGCGCGCAAGCCGCCCCGCCGCGCACCGATGCTCTCCAGCGGCCTGAAGGCAGTGGCGCTTCACCAGGAACCACGGCCGCTGATCATCGGCGAACGCGTGAACTCGCAAGGCAGCAAGAAGATGAAGGAGCTGCTGCTCGCCAACGACATCACCGGCATCCTGGCGGTCGCCCGCGAGCAGGTGGAGGGCGGCGCGCACGCGCTGGACGTCTGCGTCGCGCTCACCGAGCGCGCGGACGAGCAGGACACGATGACCCGCGTGGTCCGGGTCCTCTCCGGTCAGGTCGACGCGCCGCTCTGCATCGATTCCACCGAGCCGGAGGTGATCGCCTCCGCCCTGGAATGGCTTCCGGGCATCGGCATCGTCAACTCGGTCCACCTGGAGCGCGGCTGGGAAAAGATCGACAAGATGTTCCCGCTGCTGAAGCAGTACGGCGCCTGCACGGTGGCCATGGCCATCGACGAGAAGGGCATGGCGTTGACGCGCGACCGCAAGCTGGAAGTCGCGCAGCGGATCTACGAACGGGCGCTCCAGGACGGCCTCAAGCCCTGGCAGCTCCTGTTCGACGTCCTCACTTTCACCCTCGCCACCGGCGACGAGCAGTACAGGCGCAGCGCGGTGGAGACCATCGAGGGCATCGGCCTGGTCAAGGAGAAGCTGCCCGGGGCGCTGACCGTGCTCGGCGTCTCCAACGTCAGCTTCGGGCTCTCGAAGCAGTCGCGGCCGATCCTCAACTCGGTGTTCCTCACCCATTGCCTGAAAGCGGGGCTCGACGCGGCCATCATCAATCCCCGCGACGTCCTGCCCTGGAACGAGATTCCAGCCGATGCGCGCGCGCTGGCCGAGGACCTCGTCCTGGCGCGGCGGGACGATGCCTTGCAGCGCCTGATCGAGCACTTCGAGTCGAAGGGCCCGGCCAAAGCGGCGGTGGAAGAAGAGCGGCACTTCGATACGCCGGAAGCGCGGCTGCATCACATGATCGTCGATCGCCAGCAGAAGGGCCTGATCGAGGCGATCGACGAGTGCCTGAAGACCCGCTCCGCGGTGGGCGTGATCAACGACGTCCTGCTCGGCGCCATGAAGGAGGTGGGCGATCGGTTCGGGGCTGGAGAGCTGATCCTGCCCTTCGTGCTCCAGAGTGCCGAGGTGATGAAGAAGTCGGTCGCTTATCTCGAGCAGTTCATGGAGAAGAACGACTCGTACTCGCGCGGCACGGTGGTCCTCGCCACCGTCTTCGGCGACGTGCACGACATCGGCAAGAACCTGGTCAAGACGATCCTGTCCAACAACGGCTACACGGTGCACGACCTCGGCAAACAGGTGCCGGTCGACCGCATCGTGAACGCGGCGGTGGAGAAGAAAGCGGACGCCATCGGTCTCTCCGCCCTGCTCGTCTCCACCTCGCGGCAGATGCCGCTGGTGGTGCAGGAGATGGACCGGCGCGGGCTCAAGCTCCCGGTGCTCATCGGAGGCGCCGCCATCAATCGCAAGTACGGCTGGCGCACGGCCTACGTCGAGGGAACCGACAAGCTCTACGACGGCGGCGTCTTCTACTGCCGCGACGCCTTCGAGGGCCTGGACACGATGAACGGTCTTCAAGACGCCCAGGAGCAGCCCAAGCTGCACGAGAAGCTGCGCCGCGAGGCGCACCTGCACCGCTCGATGGTGATCGCCGGCGCGGAGCGAGCCTCCGGCCAGCAGCTGGCCGGGGTCAACGACGTCGCGCCGCGCAGCGTGGGAACGCCGCCGAAGGTGTCGCCGCCGTTCTGGGGGAGCCGCATCGTCCCGCCCGAGGACCTGGCGCTCCGGGACATCTTCGACTGCCTCGACCTGATCGAGCTCTACAAGCTGCAGTGGGGCGTCCGGGTCAAGTCGCGCGAGACGTACCAGAAGCTGATCGCGGACGAGTTCGCCGGTCGCCGGCACGAGCTGCAGGAGGAGTGCATCCGCAACGGCTGGCTCACGCCCAAGGTCATCTACGGCTACTTCCCCTGCTCTTCGAAGGGCAACGACCTCACCGTGTTCGACCCGGAGACGCGCAAACCGATCTGGACGTTCAACTTCCCCCGCAAGATCGAGACTCCACGGAAGTGCCTCGCCGACTTCTTCTCCGAGGACGACGTGGTCGCGTTCCAGGCAGTGACCGTCGGCGACCGCGCCACGCAGCTCTGCGCGGAGTGGGAGGCCGCGGGCGAGTTCACCCGGTCGTACTTCTTGCACGGCCTCGCGGTGGAGACCGCGGAAGCGATGGCCGAATACTGGCACCGCCGCGTCCGCGCCGAGATGGGATTGCCGCCCGATCAGGGCAAGCGCTATTCCGCGGGGTACCCGGCCTGGCCCGATCTGGCGGACCAGAGCGGAGTCTGGGCCATCCTCCATCCGGAGCGCATCGGCATCACCCTCACCGAAGCGCACCAGATGGTCCCGGAGCAGAGCACCAGCGCCATCATCACCTGGCACCCGGAGGCCAGCTACTACGCCGTCCGCACCGTCGCCAGCATGCCTTGACGCGATGCCCGACTGCCCCATTTGCGAGGCGGAGCTCGGACGAGGTCGCGCAAGCTGGCTGTTGCGCTGCCGCGGATGTGGATTCGAGCAATCCACCCTCGCGGTACGGATCGGCGATCCACGCTCCTCCGCTGCCATCGACGAAGCCGCTCGCGCCCAAGGGCTGAACGCCCTGCGCGAGCGAAACTTCCAGCGAATCGTCGGCGTTCTGGACGGGCTGCGCGAGCGGCGCGGCAGCCTGCTCGACGTCGGCTGCGCCCACGGCTGGTTCCTCCGCCAGGCGGCAGCGTCCGGATGGAAGGCTGTTGGCATCGAACCGGACGTCGAGATCGCCCGCGTGGCCGCGCGGAGTGGGACGGAGGTGCGCGTGGGAATGTTTCCCGGGGCCCTGAAGCCGGGCGAGAGATTCGACGTCATCATCTTCAATGACGTCTTCGAGCACCTTCCAGACGTCCATGGCGCATTGCGGGCGTGCGTGGCGGCGCTCGAGCCAGGAGGTTTGCTGGCGATCAACCTTCCAGATACGCGTGGCACGTTCTACCGGCTGGCTTGCCTTTTGGCGCGGGCCCGCTGGTTTGGACCCCTCAGTCGCCTCTGGCAAGTTGGGTTCGCATCGCCGCACGTGAGCTACTTCACCGGCCCGCTGCTGCGCCGGCTGGCCGAAGTGCACGGGTTTCGCCCGGTGTACAGCGCGCCACTCCCGAGCGTCGCACTGCGAGGCCTCTGGTCGCGGCTGCGCCTCGATCGCAACTCTAGAGTCCTGGGCTCAGCCCTGGTCTGGGCGGGGACGTGCTTGCTCTGGCCTGCGTTGCGAGTGTCCTCGTCCGACATTTCGCTGGAGATCTTCCAGCTTCCTGCCGGACGTCGGTGACTCAGTCGTCGTTCTCGCCGTCATGGGCCTTGCAAATGAAGCTCGCCGCGACGTTCTTGTCCCCCTTGCCCTTGTACTCGGCGAACTTCGGGAAGGGGCACAGCGGGCGCGTCATGGCGACGCCATTCGCCGGGTTGTCGCCGACGTACTTGGTAGCCGTGATTCGCTCCGGAACGTCGCCGCGCTCGACCCACTGCACGAGCGGCGACAGCACGTCGAAGACGTTCGGGCCGGGCCCGCCTCCGCAGTGCAGCACCCCGGGTGCGAGGAACAAGCGGAAGAACTCCTGCGTCTGCTGCTGGGCGCCTTCGCCCTGGCCTGACCGCGCCACCACGCTCTCGAAATAGTTGATCGCGCTGCGCGGCGGAATGGCGGGATCGTCCCATCCGAACCACTCCAGCAGCTTGCCGCCGCGCGCGCGGAAGCGGCTCAGATCGGGGTCGGTGGAATTGATGGTACCGGCCGTGGTGGCGTCCGCGAAGGCGACGTCGGTGTCGAAGTTGAAGTTGCGGAAATCGAAGCCCGGATCCTCGAAGACGATGTGGGTGAAGAACTGGTTCCCGAAGAAGGCCTGGATGGTTGGAGATCCAGCGATGGGAAATGGCCCGGTGATCCACGCGGACCAGCCGCCCGGAGCCGCCTCCGCGCCAGCCTCGAAGCCCGGAAAGAAGACCTTGCCGGTGCGAGGATTCCGCGGGCCTGAGTAGATCTTTCCGACGGCTTCCACCTGGGCGGCGGTGAGGCAGCTGTCGTTCTCGGCGCCCCGGCATTGGATCGTCGCCGGATCGAACCGGCACTGGCGCGGGTCGTTGAGCAGGCCGTCCTTGATCCCGTCCAGCTCGTCGCATTGCTTGAGGACTGCAGCCTGGATGGCAGCGAGCTTCGCCGGTGGAGCGGTGCTGGCTGGGTCCTTGAAGAGGGCCTTCTCGTTCCAGATGAAGCCGCTGAACAGGTGCGTCCAATCGTTCGCCGGAGCGCCGGCGACGATGCCGTCGAAGTCGTCCGGGAACCGCTGCGCCTCCATCAGCGCCTCGCGGCCGCCGTCGGAGCAGCCGACGAAGTACGAGCGCGCCGGGCCATTGCCGTAGAACGCAGCGATCACGGCCTTCGCCGCGTCCGTCGTTTCCTTGAGAGCACGGAAGCCGAAGTCGATGACTTTCTGGTGGTGTCCGGGAGCGAAGGCCGCGGTCCCGCCGACGTGGCCGTCGTCGGTGCCGGCCGCGGCGTAGTTGCCCCTGAGAGCGTCAGCCAACGACCCGAACGGGACGGCGCCGGCGAAGCCGCCATTCCCGGACTGATGGTATCTCCGGTTCCAGCCGGATTCGGGCAGCCAGACCTCCAGCCCGATCTGCGAGTCGGGACTGGGCCGGGACACGACCGCCACTCTACAGAACGCTGGAAGATCGGTGAGGACCTGTCCGTCCGGCGCGGTGAATGAACCCTTCGGGACGGACTGGGCGAGCGTGACCGTCGCGTGCGGCAGCGTGAGGGAGGTGAGGCTGGTGCAGGAAGCGGCTCGGGCGGGGGCGCTTGCGAGCAGGACGATGAACGGCGCAGCGAAGACCCCGACGGACGGCAGGCGACGGTGCATGGATTCCCTTTCGAGTCGTGCGCGCGCAGACCGCGCGGCGACCGGGCACCTCGCCCATTGTCTGTTCGCAGATCAAGACGCATCGAGTCGCGACGCAGGTCGGATCAGAAGTGAGGGATCAGCTCTTCCATGCGTCGGCGACGAGCTTCGCCACTTCGCTCGGCGCGTCGAGGTGGGCGTGGTGTCCGGTTCCGGGGACCGTGTGGACCGACATCTTCAGATGCGGAAAACGAGCCCGCAACTCCGGCTCCGGCGGCATCATTCCGCTCTCGCCCCGGATGGCCAGAATCGGCACCCTCGCTTCGGCGCAGATGAGCTGGACGACGGGCTCGCTGATCGGCAGAGGAGAGTGGGCGCGAAGCAATGGATCCCATTTCCACGCCAGCGCGTTCTCCTGCTCGGGATCCCGGCTGGTGCCACCTGCAGCCAGGATCCGCGCTGCCTTCTCCGACAGGGACGTGTTGTTCCGCATCAGCCGCTGCGCCGCGTCCTCGGCGGAATCCACGCGGCGTCGCTTGCGCGGGATGTGCCGCAAGTCCTCGAGATAACTCCCGAGTCGGGCCGGGATCTCCTGCGTGGAGATGCTCAGCGGCACCGCGTCGATCATCGTGAGATGCGAAACGCGCGCCGGCCGCGTGGCTGCGTAAATGAGGGCCGCTGCCGCCCCCATCGAATGCCCGACGATGCGGACCGGTTCCTGCGGCGAGAGCAGCTCCAGCACGCCGTCGAGGTCCGCGATGTACTCGACGAAGTGGTAGAAGCCGCCCGGTCCCACCCACTGCGAATCGCCGTGCCCGCGGAAGTCGAGCGCCACGGTGCGGCCGGGCAACAGCGGCGCGAGCAGGTCGAAGGAGCCGGCGTGATCGAGCCAGCCGTGCAGGAGCACGGCCATCTCGCCCTCGCCGCGCTCGAGGCAATGAAGCTTCAGCCCGCGGACGTCCAGGAGGCGGTGGTTCACGAAGCGATCGTATCAGCTTGACCCGCCCTCTGCCGTTTGCTACCCGCGCCCACATGGCGAACCCGCTCGTCGGCATCATCATGGGGAGCAAGACGGACCTCGAAGTGCTCACAGGCGCGGTGGAAGTGCTCAAGGAATTCGGGATTGAGCACGAAGTGCGCGTGCTCTCCGCCCACCGCACGCCGGAGCAGGTCCTGGAGTGGTCGTCGAGCGCGGAGTCGCGCGGGCTGGAGGTGCTGATCGCCGGAGCCGGCGGCGCCGCGCACCTCCCCGGCGTGGTCGCGGCCAAGACGCTGCTCCCCGTCCTGGGCGTCCCGGTCCCCTCCACCACGTTGGGGGGAGCGGATGCGCTGCTCTCGATCGTGCAGATGCCGAAGGGGATTCCGGTGGGAACGCTGGCCATCGGCAAGTCGGGGGCGGCGAACGCGGCGCTGCTCGCGGTGGCGATCCTGGCCGGCAAGCGTCCCGAGCTGCGCGAGAAGTTGCGCGCCTGGCGCAAGGCGCGGGCCGAGGAAGTGATCAAGGCGGATAAATCCGTCAGCGGATCTTGACGCCCATGGCCAGGCCCTCGGCCGTGGGCAGCATGGTGGCGCGGAAGCGCCCGCCCTGCGCGAGCTCCTGGTTGAACTTGCGCAGCGCGGCCCGCCCCTCGTCACCGCCCGACAGGTGGATCTCGCCGAATCCGAAGGCGTTGTCCGCGAGCACCACGCCGCCTTCGCGCAGGTGGTCGGCGGCCCAGCGCAGGTACGCCGGGTAGCTCACCTTGTCGGCGTCGATGAACACCAGATCGAACGGCGCCTCTGCCTCGATCTCGCGCAGCGTCTGGAGCGCGGGCCCGACGTGGATGTGCGCCCGGGACGCCACGCCCGCCTTGCGGAACGACTCGGCCGCCACGAGCCCGTGTTTCTCGGAGTACTCGAACGTGTGCAGCACGCCGTGCGGTCCCATGCCGCGCAGGAGGCACACGCCGCTGTAGCCGCCCAGGGTCCCGATCTCGACCGTCTTCAGCGCGCCCACGGCACGGGTGATGACCTCCAAATGGAGACCGTCGAATCGGCCCACCGCGATGGCGGGGAGGCCCTCGCGGACGCTGCGCTCGCGGATCTCGCGCAGCATGGCGTCCTCCGGGCGGAACACCTCTTCCGCCCACCTCGCGAGCGCGGGATCGCCCTGCCCGAAGCCCTTGTTCTCCGGTGAGTCCGGCATGCGCGCACACTACTCCGGTCCGATGCGGAACGTCTCCTTCACCATGCCGATCAGGTCGGCCCTGTACACCGCGACGTACGCGACGCATGCCAGCGCCAGAAGGCCGAGGAGCGCGTGCGTGAGCCGAGCAGCGCGGCCGGGTCCCAGGGCCCGCAGACGGGCGCCGCTCAGAAGCGACAGCAACGCGCCGCAGGCGCAGAGCGTGAGCACGGCGGCTCGCGGCGCAGGATCCACCCGCGTCGAGAGGACCGCCAGCACCGCGAGCACGGGCAGGACGATGCGCGCTTCTGCGGGAAGCGGGATCCACCGCGCGCGCCGGCTGCCGAGCGCGAAGAACCCCGCGATCGCGAGCGCTACCGCGCCCGCTGCCCACGCCATCCGCTGCCGGCGCTGCAGCGTGCGCGCGTGCCCGTCCGAGATGTGCCCGAGCTCTCGAACCGCTGCGTCGGTGCCGGCCTGCGCGCGCGCGTACCAGGCCCGCGCATCGCCGTAGCTGCGCTCCTGCGCCGCCGCGTCGCCGAGGCCGAGCCAGCTTCGCTCTTCCCAGACGGAACCTGGGTGATCCCTGCCGACGCGTGTGAACCATCGCCGCGCGGACTCGCGGTCGCCGGCTGCGAGCGCGGCGCTGCCCATCCAGTACTCGGCACGGTCGTGCTGGGGAAAGGCGCCGCCGTCGATGAGCTCCGCGACCTGGCGAAACGTCTCGACCGGCGGCCGCTCCGGGTAGGTCCGCAATAGGTGAAGGAAGCGCGCCTCCCGGCCCTCTGGAGCGTCCGCCGCGATCGCCAGTAACAGTGCAGCGATCACTCGCCGTGACCGTGGCGCAGCGCCTTCTTGCGCCCCTCGCGCTTCTTCGCGTCCAGCCGGCGTTCCTTGGAGGCCCGCGACGGCTTCGTCGGTCGCCGCGGGGGCGGCCGGTATGCGCGCCGCTCCAGCTTGTGACGGAGGCGCGCCAGCGCAATGCGCAGGTTCTGGGTCCGCGAACGCTCGTCCTTTCCTTCCACGGACACGCCGGAGGGCAGGTGCACGAGGCGCACTGCCGTCTCCGCCTTGTTCCGGTGCTGCCCGCCCGGTCCGCTGGCGCGATGCGCCTGGACGTCACACTGCGCGAGCAGCGCACGATCCTCCAACAGGTGCCAGCCACCCGCTTCCACGGCCGCAGCCTAGGCCATCTGGTCCTTGGCCGCCGCCTCGATCTGCCTCGCCAGGCGCAGGTCGCGGTCGGTGATGCCGCCGTTGTCGTGGCTGGAGAGCGTGACGGTGACCTTGTGGAACTGGATCAGGATGTCCGGATGGTGATCGGCCCGGTCCGCCAGCTCGCCCACCGTGCCCGCGAACGCCATCGCCGCCTTGAAGCCCTTGAGATCGAAGGTCTTCTGCAAAGCATTTCCCTGCCGCTTCCATCCCGGCAGCTCGGCGAGTGCGCTCTGGATTTCGGCGTCGCTCGCTAGACCCTTGTCGGCCATGCGCAATTCCTTTCCCGAAGTCGCACCAGCAACTTAATCGACGTCCTCTCGATCCGCAGCACCCCGGACGAGGAAAAGTCCTGTTACAACAGCTTGCCATGCCGTTGACCCCCGCCTTCGAGGCCAGCGTCTACAAGTCCCGCCGCGAGGAAGTCCTCCGCCGGATGCGCGAAACCGCGCCAGGGCCGGCCCTGGCGATCTTTCCCGCCATGCCCGTGGCCACCCGCAACAGCGACGTGGAGCACGCCTACCGCGCGCACAGCGACCTGTACTGGCTGACCGGTTTCGAGGAGCCCGAGGCCGTGGCCGTGCTCTCCACCCAGGGCGACAAGCCGTTCACCCTCTTCGTGCGGCCGCGCGACAAGGAGAAGGAGATCTGGACGGGCAGGCGCGCCGGGACGGAAGGCGCGGTGAAGAGCTTCGGCGCTGACCAGGCCTTCGAGATCGAGCAGCTGGACGCCGAGCTGCCCAAGCTGGTCGGCTCCGCGCGAACGCTCTTCTACCGCGTCGGCGGAGACGACCCCGAGTTCGACGCCCGCATGGCGAAGCTGCTCCGCAGCCTGCGGGCGCGCGCCCGGGCCGGCGTGAACGCGCCGCCGCGCATCGAGGATCCCGGCCAGATCGTCCACGAGTTGCGCCTGCGAAAGGAGCCGCGCGAGATCGAGGCGCTCCGCAAGGCGGTCGAGCTCACCCGCAAGGGTCATCTCGCCAGCATGAAGGCAGGCAGGCCGGGCGCACACGAATACGAGCTGCACGCCCTGCTCGAGCGCGAGTTCCGTTACGGAGGAGGACGGGGCTGGGGCTACTATCCCATCGTGGCCGCGGGCGAGAACGCGACCGTGCTCCATTACAACGACAACCGCGTCCAGATCCGCGAGGGCGAGCTGGTGCTGATCGACGCGGGCGCGGAGTACGATCTCTACACCGCCGACGTTACGCGCACGTTTCCGGCTTCCGGCCGCTTCACGGAGGCGCAGCGCGCCTTGTACCAACTCGTGCTCGACGCGGCCGACGCGTGCATCGCGGCCACGCGCCCTGGCGAAACAATCGAGGGGCTGCACGAGAGGGCGGTGCGGATCCTCACCGAGGGCATGGTGAGGCTGGGCCTGCTAAAGGGCGTGGTGGACCAGCTCATCAAGGAAAACACGTTCCGCCGCTACTACATGCACCGGACCAGCCACTGGCTGGGGCTCGATGTGCACGACGTCGGCAATTACACCGTGGACGGCAAGCCCCGTCCGCTGGAGCCGGGGATGGTGTTCACCGTCGAGCCGGGCCTGTACGTGGCGAGCGATGACGAGAGCGCGCCCGCCGAGCTGCGCGGGATCGGCATCCGGATCGAGGACGACATCCTGGTGACCGCCAGCGGCCACGAGAACCTCACGCGCGCCATTCCACGCACGGTAAAGGACGTCGAAGCGGCGTGCGCGCGTTGATCCTAGTCCGCTTCGGCGCGCGGAATCCCGCGGCGCCGGCCGGACAGCGGCCGCGACCCCGCGACCTGCTAGTCCGCTTCGGCGCGCGGACCTCCGCGGCCCCGGCCGGACAGCGGCCGCGACCCCGCGGCCTGCTAGTCCTTGCCGCCGGACTTGACCTTCTGGGTCTTCTTGCCGGCGGGCTCGTAAGGTTCGATCAGCTCTCCGTACTTGATCAGGTCGCCGGTGGCCTTGAACTCGGCGATGGAAATGAGGACTTCCGTGTCCGCGCCGGCGAAGCCCACGCCGAGGAGCAATTCCTCGGGGACGTCGGCGCGGTACATCTCGAGCCCTTGCTGCAGCAGCGGGCCGATCTCCTTCACGTATTGCTCCACGCTGTGCACCCGGATGCGCTTCATGGGCGCGGATGAATAGCACACTCGTCGATCGCCTGCTCCCGTGGTTCGCGGCCGCGCGGCGCGATCTTCCCTGGCGAAAAGAGCCGCGCGACCCGTACCGCGTATGGGTCAGCGAAGTGATGCTGCAGCAGACGCGGGTGGACGTCGTGGCCCCCTACTACCAGCGCTTCCTGGCGCGGTTCCCCACGCTGCGCGCGCTGGCCGCGGCGCCGCTCGACGATGTGCTCGCGCTCTGGAGCGGGCTGGGATACTACGCGCGCGCCCGGAATCTTCATCGCGCCGCGCAGGCTTGCGCCGGCGAGCTGCCTGCGAGCGCCGCGCAGCTCCGGGCGTTGCCCGGGTTCGGTCCGTACACCGCGGCAGCGGTGGCATCGCTTGCCTTCAATGAGGATGTCGCGCTGGTGGACGGCAACGTTGCGCGCGTTCTTGCGCGCGTGTTCAGGCTCAGAGGCGACGCCCGAGCTCGAGCTTGGACGATCGCCGCCGGACTCCTGCCGCGGGGTCGCGCCGCGCAGTTCAACGAAGCGCTGATGGAGCTTGGGGCCACCGTCTGCACGCCTCGTTCGCCCGATTGTCCAACGTGCCCTCTGGGTCAGATTTGCCGCGGCAAGGACGACCCCACGAAGTACCCGACCGCGCGCCCGCGCCCGGCGCGCACGCTGCTCGAATGGCGCGCGCTCGCGCTCACGCGCAAGGACGGCGCGGTCTTGCTCGCGCGCCGTCCGGATGGCGCGCTCTTCGCAGGGCTCTGGGACCTGCCTGCGGATCGGCCTGCGGGAATCCGATTGCACGGCAGGCTGACCAGCCGCGGGAGCGTCGAGCAGACGCTCACGCACCGCGAGGTCCGCGTCGAGATTCACGCGGGTCGCGCCAGCGGCACCCCCTCGAGCGGCGACGTGCGCTGGGTCGCTCCTGCCGCGCTCAGCGCGCTCGGGCTGTCGTCGCTGGCGCGCAAGTCGCTGGGTCGCGCGGGCGTCTTGACACCCAGGCAGGTGCGGCAAGCGCGCGCCGGTGGAGAGGCCGCGTGATTGCAGACAAGCTGCTCGCGTTCACCCTGCTCGGCGCCGGCTGGGTGCTCTGGCTCCTCCTGGCGCTCTCCGTGCTTTCGGTGGCGGTGATGGTGGAGCGCGCGCTCTACTTCGGCAGCCGCCGCATGTCGAAGCTGTTCCCGCGCCTGCTCGAGCTGTGCCTCAAGGGCGACCTGAAGGCCGCCGCCGCTCTCGCGACCAGCGACTCGATGGAGGCGGAAGTGGTGCGTGCCGCGGCCAGCGTGACGGAGGGGGGCAACCCCGCGGTGGAGAAGGCGGTGCAGTCCATCATCGACCGGCGCCGGCTCGAGTACGAGAAGTGGCTCTTCGTGCTCGGTACCCTGGGGAACAATGCGCCGTTCATCGGCCTCTTCGGGACGGTGCTCGGCATCATCCGCGCCTTCGCGGACCTGGCGGTCGCGAACAAGGGCGGGGGAGGGAGCACCACCGCCTCGTTCGTGATGGCGGGCATCTCGGAAGCGCTGGTCGCCACCGCGGTCGGGCTGTTCGTTGCCATCCCCGCGGTGCTCGCGTTCAACATCTTCCAGCGGCTGCTGAAGCGCGTGATCGGACGTTCGAACGCGCTCGGGAACGCCATCGCTTCCGGCCTCCACGTGAAGAACGGGAGCAAGTGATGGCCGGCGGGGCGGCGGACAACGACGAGGAGGGAATCACCGGGATCAACGTGACGCCGCTGGTGGACGTCACGCTGGTGCTCCTCATCATCTTCATGGTCACCGCCAGCTACATCGTGAAGGAGACCATCGAGGTGGAGCTGCCACGCGCCGCGCACGGAGGCGAGACGGTGCAGAAGACGTTTGCGGTCCTGGTGACCCGGGACGGCAAGACGTTCCTGAACGGCGTCCCGGTGGACGACGGCGCGCTGGTCGCCGAAGTCCGGAGAGCGAAGTCGGCCGGCGAGGACGTGCAGGCGATCGTCGGCGCGGACAAGAACGCGACGCACGGGGCGGTCACTCACTTGCTCGACGTGCTCAAGGGCGCGGGCGTGACGAAGTTCGCCATCCAGATCGAGAGACAGCAGTAGATCGGACGCATGGCGCAGGCGGCTTCCAGAGTGTTGGTCCCGGTCGGGACGTCGCTCGCCCTGCATGCGGCGCTCGCGCTGGGAATGCTGGTCTTCGCGGTGCGGCCCAAACCGGTCCCGCAGACGCCCCTGGAGATCCAGGTCGTCGATGCGCCACGCGCGAAGGCGCCCGAGCCGCTCGCTCCGCCGCCGCCCATACCGATCCCGAGGAAGGTGGCGCGCGCTCCGCGGAAGCCACAGGAATTGCCTCCCACTCCGACGCCGCTGCCGCCCACGAATGATCCGCCCCCGCCCACTTCGGAAGCTCCACGGAACACGCCACAGGCGGTGGTGGTCACGGGAATCACGATGGAGAGCACCTCGGAGGGCGGGGGGGTCGCCGTCGGCGCGGGCAACACGCTGCAGGGCGCGCCCGAGCGGACCGCGCCAGCGCCTCAGAGCGTGAAGCCCTACAAGGCGGAACAGTACGCCCCGGCCGCTCAGGTCAGCGAGCTGCCTCGGCCGCTGAACCGGGAGGCGCTCAACCTGCGCAGGTACTATCCGGCGCAAGCGAAGAGAAGCGGGTTCGAGGGCGACGTGGTGCTGCGGCTCCTGATCGACGCCGACGGCAGCATCGCCAAGGTGGAGATCGTCAGCGACCCGGGACAGGGTCTGGGCCCGGCGGCGGCGCAAGCAGTGCGCGAGCTGCGGTTCTCCCCGGCCAAGGTGAACGGCGTCGCGGTGGCCACCACCGTGCCGTTCACGATCCATTTCACGCTGGATTGAACGGGCACGACTCCCTGAGCTCGGCGCCAACTCGTCCCGGAATTCCCGGAACGAGTTCCCGAAAGCCGGCGTCGATGCCAGAGCTTCAGGCCGCGGCTGCGGCGGCCAGCGACTCGCGGGCGAGCAGCGCCGCTCCCACCACGCCGGCCTGCTCGCCCAGCTCCGGCGCGGAGATCTTCAGCGCGGCCCGCGCGGCTTTGGTCGCATGCGCATCGATGCCGGCGACGGCCGCCCTGATCATGCGGGGCGAGCCGAGCAGGACCCCGCCGCCCAACAACAGCCTCGACGGGTTCAGCGTGGTGACCAGATTCGCAAGGGCGACCCCGAGCAGTTGCCCCGCTTCGTCGAGGAGCCGGCGGGACAGCTCGTCGCCCTCGTGCGCGGCCTTCTCCATCGCCGTGACGCTCACCTTCTCGGGCTCACCCACTATGTCGAGGAGCCTGCGTCCGACGTCGGGATATCGCTGGCCGGCTGCGCGCGCCGCGGCCATGGCGATGCGCAGGTCGTCGCGCGCCCAGGCAGCGAGGTTCTGGCCGCCGGCGTACGCTTCCAGGCAGCCGCGCTGCCCGCACGAGCAGAGGCGGCCGTTCTGCAGGACCACGGTATGGCCCAGCTCGCCTGCGGCCCCCGACGCTCCCTCCAGAAGCTTCCCGCCCATCACGATTCCGGCGCCGACATTGGCGCCGACCAGGACGACGATCAGATCGTTCACCCCGCGACCTCCGCCGACGGCGCGCTCGCCCCAGGCGGAGACTGACAGCTCGCTGGAGATCCAGAGGCGCGTTCGCGGCGTCCGGGCCTGCAGCAGCTTGATGAAGGGGACGTCGTGCCATCCGAGGGCCGGCGCGCTGCGCACCAGCCCCTGCTCCCGGTCGATCATCCCCGCCACGCCCAGGCCCATGGCCTTCATTTCCGAGAACGGCAACCCGGCCGCGCCGCACGCCGTCTTCGCCGCGCGCAAGACCGCCTCGGCCACCTGGGGCGGCTCCTTCGAGAGCAGGCGGTGCTTCTCCTGGCCCAGCACGTGCCCGGCCACGTCGACCACCGCGGCGCGAACGTTCACGCCGCTCAGGTCGACGCCGAGATACAGCTCGTCGCGCTTCATGACAGGGCCCAAGCGCGACACTAGCAGGCTTTCGGGCGCTTGCGCGACTCAGGCCAGCTCTTCCCGGATTTCCTGCACGGTTCCTTCGATCAACCGCTGGATCTCGCGCAGCCTCGCCTCGCTCGTCGCCTCCCAGCGCAGGACCAGCAGAGGCTGCGTGTTCGAGGCGCGCACCAGGCCCCATCCCCCGTCGACGATCACCCGCACGCCGTCCACCTCGATGGTCCTGCCGTGCTTGCGCAGCCGCTCCTTGGCCAGCTCCACGGCTCGGAACTTCTTCTCCTCGGGAAAGTCGAAGCGGATCTCCGGAGAGGCGAAGGTGCGAGGGACGCCGTCGAGCATCTTGCTCAGCGCCCTTCCGTCGCGGGCGATGAGCTCGAGCAGGCGCGCGGCGGAGTAGATGCCGTCGTCGAAGCCGAAGTAGCGGTGCCGGAAGAAGATGTGTCCGCTCATCTCGCCGGCGAGCAGGGCGTGCTCCTCCTTCATCTTGCTCTTGATCAGCGAATGCCCCGCCTTCCACATGATGGCGCGCCCGCCGTGCTTCTCGATGTCGTCATAGAGCGTCTGCGAGCATTTCACCTCGCTGACGATCGCCGCGCCCGGCCGCTCCGCGAGCAGGTCTCGCGAGAAGAGGATCATCAGCTGGTCGCCCCACATGATCTTGCCGCGCTCGTCCACGGCGCCGAGCCGATCGGCGTCACCATCCCAGGCGACGCCCAGGTCCGACTTGCACTCGGCGACCTTCCTCTGCAGATCGCGCAGGTTCTCCTCGACGGTGGGATCCGGATGATGGTTCGGGAAGTTTCCGTCCAGGTTGCAGTACAGCTCGGTGACCTGGTGCCCGAGGGCACGGAGGAGACGCGGACCCACGATGCCGCCGGTGCCGTTCCCGGCATCACACACCACGCGCAGCGGCCGCGGCGTCATCCCCAGCGACTCGACCACGAAGTGGATGTACGGAGTGATGATGTCGTGCTCGGTCTTGCGCGCGGTCCGGCCTCCATCCCGGGCCTGGGCGACGTGCGCCTTGAGCTCCTGCACTTCGGGGCCCGCCAACGTGGTCTTCCCGATCCCGACCTTGAACCCGTTGTACTCGGGCGGGTTGTGCGAGCCGGTGATCATGCACAGTCCGTCCACCGGCAGGACGTGCGCGGCAAAGTACGTGAGCGGCGTGGGGACCACACCGATGGAGATGACGTCGATGCCGTGCGAGCGCACGCCCCGGGAGAACCCCGCGGCGAGGCCTTCGCTGGAGAGGCGGTGATCGCGGCCGAGCACCATGCTCTGCGCGCCAGGGTTCTTCTCGACCAGATACCGGCCGAACCCGCGCCCGAGCTGCTCGGCGAACTGCGGCGTCAGCTCGTTCGCGACGAGCCCGCGGATGTCGTACTCGCGGAAAACGTGCATCGGGATGGGCATACGCGCTCCGGCCCGGAATGTACGCGCCGGACGATGCGCGGACAACTGAGATTGGGGCAGCTACGCTCAGAAGGCGAACGTCGCACCCCATGATCACGGTTTTTGCGCCGAGCTACGTCTGCCCGGTTATTGGCAGACGAAACCCGTGTTGCCTGCGTGGTTCGAGTTGCAGTTGTCGTAGCCCGTTTTTGGCCAGTCGGCGGCGCCAGACATCAACGGCGAGGAGTCCGAGATGAGAGCGTAGACGTGACCGGCCGCATCCCCGAAATACAGCGTGCCATCCGTCGCCAGCGCTGCTTCCGTTGCCACACTCGCGAGTGCCGTAGATGGCGCTGTGGCCGTAGAGCCGGCGTAGGTCCACTTCGCCGAGTGAGAGGTCGAGTCAACTGCGACCATTTCCTTGTTTCTGGCATCCGAAACGAAGATGCTTCCGTTAGCGATCGTTGGCGGCGACACCTGTGTCAGAGACGTACCGAAGCTCCACGCTAGATTCCCGTCAGACGTGTTGTACGCGTTGAGCACGTTCGTGCTCCCGAAGGTCAGACTCCCGCTGACGAGCGGCTGACCGACCATCAATGATACTGCGGTTGTCGCCCATTTGAAGGTGGTCAGGTCAGCCCCGTACCGATAGAATTTTCGGTCCACGTCGACGCCGAAAAACAGATCCCCAGCAGCAGAGATAGCCGCTGCGTTACTCCCTGCACTAGGTTGATGCCCTAAATTGTTGCTTGTTGGCGAGCTGAACGCTCCACCGGAAAACTGTATCGACCTGATACCGAGGTCGCCTGCGGTGTTCGCGGAGTTGTCGTAGGGAAGATACACGGCACTACCGTTCGCAGAGGGTGGCCCCAATGCTGGCTGAGTACCAACCGGCGTTGTATTTGAAAATGTAAATGTTGAAATCGGGAAGCAGCCCCCTCCCGTCGCGCTTAGCGTAGTCGTGTACGCCGCCACGGTGCCCCCAGCAGCTGAAACAACTGTGGCCGCAGCGCCAGCGCCGAAGATTACGGGCGACCCGACAGGGTTCGCAGTCAGTGAAACACGGGACGAGCAGTACTGGTCTATCTTGTCCGCGGCGACGTGCAACGCAAACAGTGAGTTGCCACTATTGACGTAGAGAATTGGTGTTGGATGCGTCTGATCGGTCGATGGCGTCGCGTCGAGCGCCATGTTCCCAGTGATCGAAGAGATAGGGGGAGCGGGAACTCCGGGCGGTTTTGTCCCGCCTGTCCCCCAAACGGATAATCCGTCCGCAGCCCTTAGCCCAAAGATGGCATCGCTGCCGGCGCTGACGTTTCCGCCCACGATCAACAGACCCAAACTCGTAGATAGAATGGGTGATCCTGAAATAGCGGGCAAATTGACCTGGCGCATCCATTTCACACGCGTCACGTTCACGTTGGAGACAGTGACCGGCGCTGCCACATTACCGACCGCGTCCTTCGCGGTCACCGTTACGGAAACGGTGCCGGTGCCGTCTGTGGCCGATGTGAATGTCGCGGTCGCGAAATCCGCCGGGAACGTGAACGTGTTGTTCGATGCGTTGAATGTCACCGCACAGGCACCGGTGCTGCCCGCAATCGAGCACGTCGAGCCCGACGTGCTTGCTCCGCTGCCGACGTTATTAGGCGCCGTGAACGTATCGGTAACAGTGAAGACGAGATTGTATTTTCCATCGCCGGCGCGCCAGAAATGCGAGCCGTCATGCCCGCAGTACATCGCAGCATTCACTGCGCCGCCATTGCAGTCCGCGAACAACGCTGGATAGCTGGTGGTCGAGCCCGTTCCAGCCACACCAACAGTGAACGCGATCGTGGGCGGCCTCCCATCGATCCCGACCGCCGCCTGGTTGGTCGTCACAGCATTGCCCGCGACATCGGTCCCCGTTACGGAGAACTGCAGCTGGCGCTGGTCACCCGTTGGAACCACCGACGTTGGAATGGATGAAGGCGTGATCAAGAAGTGACAAGTCGGCGTCGTGCTGCTTCCCGGGCAGGTTGGGGTACCGCTATCGATCCGGGCTCCGCCGACGACAAGCGTGAGCGATGAGGCCTGCACACCACTGCCGTTGTCCTGCATGCTGACGTCCACGGCGATCGGCGTCGCTTGGCTCTGCGCGAACCACTTTATCTGCTGCCCCGCCGGCCCCACTGCCACGCCATCATTCACGGTCACGCCGTTGACAGTCGGCCCCCGATCGTCGATCCGAAGCTGGCCCGTTCCCGCGGCACGATCCGGAGTGGTTCCACCACCGATGTCCGTTGCCACGATCGTGAAGTTCACCGGCGTCTCCGAGCCAGCCGCCTGCACTGAGCCAGGTACGCTGAACGTGTACGTGCGCACCAGGCCGGCGTCGCCGGTCGTGCCCGTGATGTTGGACGCCCCAGCAATCCTCAGCACCGCCGACACGATCCCCGGCCCACCCGTGTCATCCACGACTGCCGTGACCGTCACCGGCAGCAAACGTGACGTCCATGCCGTCGGCGCCGAGACCGACGTGATCCGCGGCCCCTGCAGCTCGCACGCCCCGTTCACACACGCTTCCGCGAGCGCGCAGACCGACGCGCAGGCGTACGCGCACACGTGGTTCTGATTGCAGGTCACGCCGGGAAGTTGCCCTCCGTCCGGCAGGGTGCAGTCGGCCGCGACGTTGCACGTTCCCAGCGACGGGCCGCTGCTGTAGCAGGCCGCACACCAGAGGAGCGCCAGGACGGCGATTTTACGAATCATCGAGTTGCCTCTCCGGGGACTAGAACGCAAACGTGAGCACCGAACCCGATGCGAGGAGCACGGCCCCGCTGACGAGCAGGATGTTGCCGATGGTGGCGGCGCTGCTCGCTGAATTCAGATTCGAGACGTCGGCCGGGAGATAAGCGCCATTGGCCCTGTAGTTCGCCTCGGCCTGGTTGATCAGGCTCTTGCTGTGCTGGCCCTGGAAGATCCCGACCCCCAGCGCGATGATGCCCGCGCCGGCCAGGGTGTAGCCCACCGGCTTCGTCCACTTCCCCTCGCGCACGTCGACGCTCGCAGGGGGCCGCTCGCCGCGCAGGTCCGAGGCGAGCGAGAGCGGCAAACCGCCCTTCTCCGTCTGCCGCGCATAGATGGTCTCCGAGAATCCTCCCCTGCGGACGGGCACCTTCTTTTCCAGCGAGGTCCGCTGGCCGACCGCGACGCGGACGCCGTGCACGCCGGGCTCCACGGCGATCACCTCGGGAGTCTTGAAGGTGCGCGGCGCGAGGCGGTTGTCCACGTAGATGGTCATGTCCCTGCGGTCGGCGTCGACCGAGATGCGGCCCACGCACTTCACCTGGAGCGCGCGGCACGCCTGTCCCTCCGCCCAGGCCTGCACGTCGGCCTGCCGGTCGGTCTCCAGCACCTGCTCGACCTCTGAACCCGGAAGCACGCGCTGCTTGCCGACCTCGAAGATCCGGACCGAGAGGACGTACCCGTTCCCCTTCGCGGCCGAGGAACCGACCAGCACGTTCTGGCAGTGAGCCATCCGGCCCACGCTGGAGAAGCAGGACGCGTCGCGCGCCTCGCACTTGCTGGTGGAATCGCCGAGCAGCACCGCGTCCTTGAGCAGCGGCGAATCCTTCGCCACGTCGAAAAACGTCTTCTGGATGGCGTCCAGGTACTGCTTGTCGGCCGCGCCCGCCGACGATTCCTTCACGAAGGGGAAGATGCAGAGCGAAGTATCCTTGAGCAGGCTCAGGTCGAGGGCGGGCAGTTCCGGGCCGACCATCGGGAGCGGGAGGACGTCGTCCGCCTTGGCTTGGGAAGCAGGCGCGGGCGTGGAAGCGGCTGGAGCGGCCGCCGCGGGCGGCGGCGCGGCGGCCGGCTTCACCACCGTGGGCTCCGTGGTGGGGAGCGGGATCGACGAATCCCCCTTCTGCTTTTTTGATTGCGCCGCAGCGGCGAACGAGATCGCCAGAAGCAGCGAGAACAGAGCCCGCATGTGGATTCGCCCCTCGCAGAAGTCCGCGATTGTCATCGCAGCAATCTCGAGGGAGAGTCAAGGACGGGCGCCGCCCTGTCAAGTTGCAGCGCCGATGGAAGCCGGTCAGAGCTTGTCGCCCCGCCCCCGCGCTTTCAAGGCGGCCACAACCGCTCGGACGTCCTGTGCGCGGCCGCGCGGGACCACCAGCAGCGCGTCGCCCGCATCCACCACGCAGAGCCCGCGCAGGCCCACCACGGCCACCAGCCGCTTTCCTTCCGAGAGCACGACGCAGTCCTCGCAGTCGATCGCGATGGCGTCTCCGCTCACCGCGTTCCCGCCCGCGTCCAACGCGCGCACCTCCGGGAGGGCGGCGAACGATCCGACGTCGCTCCAGCCGAAGTCCCCGGGCACGAGCGCGATGCGATGCGTGGTCTGCGACTCCGGCTCCATCACCCCGTAGTCGATGCTGATGGACTGGAGCGCCGCGAAATCCCGGCCGCGCGTCAGCCCCTCATGGACTTTCGGGAGGTGCCGCCGGAGCGCCTCCAGCATCGCATCGGCGCGGAAGACGAAGATGCCCGCGTTCCAGGAATAGGCCGGGTCCTGCAGGTACCGCTGCGCCGTCGCGGCGTCAGGCTTCTCGACGAATGCGTCGACGGCGAACACACCGGGTCCCTTTTCGGCGCCGCGCCGCAGGTAGCCGTAGCCCGTCTCCGGGCGCGTCGGCTGGATGCCGAGGGTGAGGAGATCGCCGTTCTGGCACGCCTGCGCGGCGGCGGAGAGCGCAGCGCGGAACGCGTCCGGTCGCGCGATGTGGTGGTCGCTGGGCAGGATCATCAGGGTGGCATCGGGATCCTCGCGCAGCGCGTGGACGCAAGCGAGCCCGATGGCCGGAGCCGTGTTCCGCGCCGCCGCCTCGACCAGCAGATGCTTCTCATCCAGCTCGGGCAGAGCCTGGCGCACTCCGGCGACGTGATCCTTGCCGCAGACCACCCAGGTGCGCTCCGGCGAGCAGAGCGGCTCGACTCTGATGAACGTCTCGGCGATCAGCGTCCGATCCGTCACCAAGGAGAGGAACTGCTTCGGCTTCTTCGCCCGCGAGAGCGGCCAGAAGCGCGTTCCGCTTCCCCCGGCCAGGATGACTGCGTGCAAGCTCATACGCCCTCCCGCGCGAGCTGGATCAGCTGGTTCAGGATGCGCGCGGTCGCGCCCCAGACCACCTGGCCCTGCACCGTGTACCAATAAAGCTCGAACAGGACGCCCTCGCGCTCGCGCATCTCGACGCGAAGGTTTGCGGGATCACAGAACTCGGCCAGAGGCAGCTCGTGCAAGGCGGCGATCTCCGCCGGGCTGGGCGCCCACGGGTAACGCCCTGCCGCCGTGAACGCGAGCGGGTCGATCAACCCCACCACCGGGCTGATCACGAAGCCGGTGACGAAGGTCGGGCAGTCGTCGAGGGTGCCGAGCACCTCGACGTGCTGCTCGTGCAGCCCGACCTCCTCGCGCGCCTCCCGCAGCGCGGCCGCGCGCGCGTCCGCATCGCCAACGTCGACGGACCCGCCGGGAAAGCTGATCTGCCCGGCATGCGCGCGCAGCTCCTTGCTTCGCTCGGTGAAGAGCACGTGCAGCCCTTCGGGGCGCGGCAGCAGCGGAACCAGCACCCCGGCGGCGCGGCCGAGGTCCGGGCGCAGCACGGGCTGGTGGCGCGCGAGCGCGCGCCGGATCTGCGGAAGCGTTATCTCTTGCCGCTCAGCCACAGGACCACCACCAGAGCGGCCACCGCCAGGCGATACCAGGCGAACACCGCATACGTGCGGCGCCGCAGGTAGTCGAGCATCCAGCGGATCACCGCCGCTCCCACCACCGCCGACGCGATGAACCCTGCCGCGACCGCCGTCCAGGTGAGGTCCCCCTCGCCGCTGCGCATGTCGTGCACCATCTTGGGCAGCTTGAGCAGGCCCGCTCCGAAGATGATCGGCGTGCTCATCAGGAAGCTGAAGCGCGCGATCTCCTCGCGCGTGAACCCCTGAAACAATCCCACCGAGATGGTCGCCCCGCTGCGCGAGACGCCGGGCACCAGCGCGGCGGCCTGCGCGACGCCGATGCTGAAGGCGCGGCCGAGGGTCATGTCGGCGAGCGTGCGGGTCTTGCTCCCCACCCGATCCGCGCACCAGAGGATCAGCCCCAGGACGGCCATGGTGGCGGCGATGAGCAACGGCGCTCTCAAATTTGCCTCCGCCCACTTGTCGAGCAGCTTGCCCACGACCGCGGCCGGAATGGCGGAGATCACGAGCCCCCAGAACAGGCGCCGGTCCACCTCCGTCCCGCGGCCGAACAGCCCCGCCGAGATCAGCCGGATCCAGTCTTTCCAGAAGATCGCCAGCACCGCGGCCAGCGTGCCCCAGTGGAGCGCCACGTCGAACGCGAGTCCCGGGTCTTCCCACCCGAACAGCCAAGGGACCAATGTCAGATGCGCGCTCGAGGAGATGGGCAAGAACTCCGCGAGGCCCTGCACGACGCCGTAGACGACGGCTTGCCAGACGGGCATGCCGTTTCTCTACGTCCCTTCTTCCCAGGAGGCGAGATACTTTTCCTGCTTCGGCGTCAGCTTGTCGATGCGCACGCTCATGCTCTTCAGCTTGAGCCGCGCGATCTCGCGGTCGATCTCGTCGGGAACGGGATACACCTTCTTCTCCAGCTTCTTGCCGTTCTTCACCACGTACTCGGCGCTGAGCGCCTGGTTGGCGAAGCTCATGTCCATCACGGAGCTGGGATGGCCTTCGGCGCTGGCCAGGTTGATCAGCCGTCCTTCGCCGAGGACCGCGATGCGGTTTCCGTTCTTCAACGTGTACTCGTCGACGAACTCCCGCATCGTCCGCTTCTTGCCGTTCTTCTCCAGCCAGTCGATGTCCACCTCGACGTTGAAGTGGCCGCTGTTGGCGACGATGGCGCCGTCCTTCATCCGCTCGAAGTGCTGCTGGGCCAGCACCTCGCAATTTCCCGTCACGGTGCAGAAGAAGTCGCCGATCTTCGAAGCATCGAGGGAAGGCATCACCCGGTAGCCGTCCATCGTCGCTTCCAGCGCCTTGAGGGGATCGATCTCGGTCACCACCACGTCGGCGCCCATGCCCTTGGCGCGCATCGCCAGGCCACGGCCACACCAGCCGTACCCGAGCACCACGAATACGCTGCCCGCGAGCAGCCGGTTGGTGGCCCGGATCATCCCGTCGAGCGTGCTCTGGCCGGTGCCGTAGCGGTTGTCGAACATGTGCTTGGTGAGCGCGTCGTTGACGCTGATCACGGGGAACGCGAGCTGGCCCTTCGCCTGCATCGCGCGCAGGCGCTGCACTCCGGTGGTGGTCTCTTCGGTGCCGCCGATCACGTTCTTGAGCAGCTCGCGCCGATCGGTCACCAGGCTGGAGACCAGATCGCAGCCGTCGTCCATGGTGAGATTCGGCTTGTGGTCCAAGGCGGCCTTGATGTGATCGAAGTACGTCGTCCGGTCCTCGCCCTTGATGGCGTAGACGCTGATGCCGTCGTCCACCAGCGCCGCCGCCACGTCGTCCTGCGTGCTGAGCGGGTTCGAGGCGCAGAGCACCAGATCCGCCCCGCCCGCGTGCAGCGTCTGCATGAGGTGCGCGGTCTCGGTGGTCACATGAAGACAGGCGCTGACCCGCAGGCCCTTGAGCGGCTTCTGCTTGGCGAACCGCTCGCGGATGCTGGCGAGCACCGGCATGGAGCGTCCGGCCCACTCGATGCGGCCGTGGCCCTTGGGGGCCAGGTTGAGGTCCTTCACGTGATGCGCGGTCTTCATGTGTTTCTTTGCGACGGCCATCGGACTCTCCAAGTGAGCGCGCCCCTTTAGCGCAAATGCGCTTGGGACGCCAGCGGTCGCGACGAGACCGTCCACAGGCCCTCGGAACAAGGATCACACGCCTCGCAGGACAGAACGAGCAGCGCTGCGCTGCGCATCGCGGTTATGCCGCACCCTTCAGTCCGGCGGCCTGGCGCAGCGCATCCGAGCGGTCGGTGCGCTCCCAGGTGAACTCCGGCTCGCTGCGGCCGAAGTGCCCGTAGGCGGCGGTCTTCTCGTAGATCGGGCGGAGCAGGTCCAGGTCACGGATGATCGACGCGGGCTTGAGCGAGAACGTCGCCCGGACCGCCTTCTCGATCTTCTCCTCCGGCACCACGTGCGTCCCGAAGGTTTCCACCATGATGGAGACCGGCTCGGCGACGCCGATGGCGTAGGCGACCTGCACCTCGCAGCGATGCGCCAGCCCGGCAGCGACCACGCTCTTCGCCACCCAGCGCGCCGCATACGCCGCGCTCCGGTCCACCTTCGACGGGTCCTTGCCGGAGAAGGCGCCGCCGCCGTGGTGGCCCATGCCGCCGTAGGTGTCGACGATGATCTTCCGCCCGGTGACGCCCGAGTCGCCCATCGGCCCGCCGATGATGAAGCGGCCGGTGGCGTTGATCATCCGCTTCATCTCCGGCGCGCGCAGCTCCGCCGGAACCACCTTGTCGATCACTTCCGCGTTGATCGCCTCGCGCAAGTGCTCGGTGGAGACCGACTCCTCGTGCTGCGCGGCGATCACCACCGCCTGCACCTTGTGCGGGCGCCCTCCGCGGTACTCCACCGTGACCTGGCTCTTGCCGTCGGGCCGCAGGAACTTGAGCTCGCCTCGCCGCGCCTTCGCCAGCTGGCGCGTGAGCCGGTGGGCCAGCGCGATCGGAAGCGGCATCAGCTCCGGCGTCTCGTCACAGGCGTACCCGAACATCATTCCCTGGTCGCCGGCGCCCTGCTCCTTGTTCGCTCCGGAGTCGACGCCCATGGCGATCTCGGGCGACTGTTGCTCCACCGCGACCATCACCGCGCAGCTCCGCGCGTCGAATCCCATCGATCCGTCGTTGAACCCGATGCGCTCGACCGTGCGCCGGACGATGTTCGGGTATTCCAGCCGCCCCCGGGTGGTGATCTCGCCGATCAGGAGCACCAGGCCGGTCTTGACCGCGGTCTCCAGCGCGACGCGGCTCGACTTGTCCTGGCGGAGGCATTCGTCGAGCACCGCGTCCGAGACCTGATCGCAGACCTTGTCCGGGTGACCTTCGGTGACGGATTCGGAAGAGAAGAGCGCATCGCGGAGCTGCATCGTGTTGTCCTCAGACCCGGCAACCGCCGGCGTGGAACGAAAGGCCGCGCAGAATCGCCCCGATGCCGGGGCCTGTCAACGTCAAACGGGCGGTCCCGGCGCAGGCCTTCCCGCGTCTTCGAACGCCTCGGGAAAGCGCTCCTGCATCTGGTTCAGGACGTACCGTTCGATCTCGTCGTGCGAGGAGAACGCCATGGCCTCCTCGAGAAGCTTCTTCGCGTCGGCGAGGGTGGTAGAGCGGATCACGCGCTTCACCTTGGGAATGTCGGCCGGGTTCATCGAGAGGTTGTCGAGCCCGAGCGCGAGCAGGATCAGGGCGTAGACCGGATCGCCCGCCATCTCGCCGCACATCGCGCACTCGATGCCCGCGTCCTTCGCTCCGTCCACCGAGGCCTGGATCAGGCGCAGGACTCCCAGGTGCAAAGGCTTGTACAGGTACGCGACGTCGCGATTCGAGCGGTCGATGGCCAGCGAGTACTGGATGAGGTCGTTGGTGCCGATGGAGAAGAAGTCGCATTCGCGCGCCAGCCGGTCGGCGGCGAGCGCCGCGGCCGGCGTCTCCAGCATGATGCCGATGGGGATCTTCTCCTGCACCGGCTTCCCCTCGCGCAGGAGCTCCTGCCGGATGGCCTCGATCTGCACCTTCGCTTCCCGCAGCTCTCCTACTGCCGCGATCATCGGCAGCATGATCTGCAGCGTCCCGTGCAGCGACGCGCGCAGGAGCGCGCGCACCTGCGTGCGGAAGAGCTGCGGATGGCGCAGCGTGAAGCGGATGGCGCGCAGCCCCAGCGCCGGATTCGGCTCGTGCGAGCGGTGTCCGATGGGCAGCTTGTCGCCGCCCAGGTCCAGGGTCCGGATGGTGACGGGGCGACCCTGCATCCGCTCGAGGATGCTGCTGTAAGCGCTGTAGTGCTCCTCCTCGGTCGGCAGCTCCTCGCGGTTGAGGTAGAGGAACTCCGTCCGGTACAAGCCGACGCCCTCGCCGCCGTGCGCGATGACGCTCGGCACCTCCTCGGGAAACTCGATGTTCGCAAAGAGGAAGATGCGGCGGCCGTCGCGCGTCTGCGCGGGCAGGTCCCGATCCTCGAGCAGCTCCGCCTCGCGTGATTTCGCCGCGGCGCGCGCCGCCTCGAACCGCCGGATCTCTTCGGCATCCGGTGAGACCAGCACCTCTCCCGTCGAGCCGTCGAGCGCGATCACGTCTCCCGCACGCGCGATCTCGCTCGCCTGGCCCGCGCCGACCACGCAGGGCACCTCCAGCGCGCGCGCCAGGATGGCCGTGTGGGACGTCTTGCTGCCGAAGTCGGTGACCAGACCCTTGATCTTTCCCGAGGAGAGCAGGACGGCCGCCTCCGCGGTGGGAAGGTCGAAGGCGACGATCACGACCTCTTCTTCCGGCAGCGCCACCAGCATCGGCTTCTCGCCGATCAGGTTGTGCACGATCCGGTCGCCCACCTCGTCCAGGTCCGCGCGGCGGTCGGCCAGATAGCCGTCCGAGCCGAGCTTCTCGCTCATGTCGCGGACCAGCCGCCGCACCGCCCATTCCGCGTTCAGCAGCTCCTCGCGGATCAATCCCTTCGCGCCCTCCAACAGCGACGGGTCGTCCGCCATCAGCCGGTGCGCGTCCAGGATGGCGCCTTGCTCGCCCTCGCCGAGGCTTCGCCGGATCTGTAGCAACTGCTCGACCGACTCCTTGACCGCGGTATCCAGGCGCGCGATCTCGGACTCCACCTCTTCCGGCGGGATGTGGAACCGCGGCACGCGCGCACGCCGGCGGTCGACGGGGAAAACGCGCCCGATCGCGACGCCCGGAGCGGCGGGGATTCCGGTCAGCTTCGCCAAGGCTCCGGCAGGTCTATCACAGGCGGGACAGCTTCACTTGTAGCCGGCGCAACTCTTCGTTTGCCTTGAGAAACCGGGTCTTTCCCTGTTCCTGAGCGAGCTGTGAAGCGAGCTGCTGGGCAATGCCCTTGAGCGCTGGCTGGGCCGCGGGAACGGCGGCGAGCCAGTCGAGCGCGCGGGTCGCCGCCGCGCGCACCAGGAGCTGCTCGTCGGCGGCCGCACCGGCCAGCATCGGAACTGCGGCGGCGGATCCGGCCCGTCCGAGCTCGTAGGCGGCGCGGGCCCTGACGTCGGGATCCGGGTCCTGCATCCGCATCAGCCAGCAGGGCGCTTCCGCGCCGCAGACCCGTGCGGCATCCAGCGGTTTCGCCAATTCGCTGAACTGCGCCGCGAGCAGGCTGCATGCTTGACGCGGATCATCGGCGACCAACGTCAGCTCGCCGAGCTGCCGGGCGCACGCCGGCGGCGACCCCTTCGATTCGCGCGTGGCCAGGGTCGCCAGGTCGTTGCCGAGCGCCGGCTCCCCGAACAGCGCCGCGGCCTGCGCGACGACGATGCGCGGCTTGACCAGCCCCTTCTGGGCTTTCTTCATCAATTCGCGGGCTTGACCGCGATCGCCCAGCCACACCAACGCCTCGGCCGCGAGCGTGGTCAGGTCCTCGTCCTGCGGGTTGGTGGTCGAGACCAGCGCCTGGATCGCGGGACCGGCTTCCACGGCCCTCATCCTTCCCAGCGCACTGGCGGCGAACGTCTTCACCAGATTCGAGAGCAGGCGCGAGGTCCCCGGCACCGGGTCCGGGTCGACGTACTTGAGCTTCGCCAGGAGGACCGGCACCGCCCGCGCGTCCTCGATGTCGCCGAGCACCAGCGCCGTCTTGGCGTATGTCCCGGCCGGAGCGCGGTTGTTCTCCTTTGCCCACGCTAGATAGGCCGGGTCCTGGTCCTGCGCGATCTTCATCAGCGGCTCCACGGCCGGCGCGCCGATCAGGAACAGCGCGAACGAGCTGTCCGGCAGGAACGAGACGCCCTGACGCTCGATCACCAGGCCGTGCGTGAGCGCGGGGATCGCGGCGGGGTCCCCGATCTGGCCCAGCGCGACGATGGCCCGCTTGATCAGGAGCGGCGGCGCGGCGGCGTCATCCACGATGTGCGACAGCTCGGGGATGGCCTCGCTCGCCTTCACGTTTCCGAGCGCTTCGACCGCGGCGAGCCGCACGGTGTCGTCGGTCGCGCGCGCCAGGCGCAGCAGCGCCGGTCCAGCGCGGGGATCCCCGATGTTGCCCAGCGCTTCGGCGATCCGCACATTGGTGCGGTTGGCGGCGCGCGCAGCCGCGTCGCTGCCGGCGCCCACTGTCGTGTCCACGGCGTCGAGCAGAGCGTCCACCTGCTCGCGGCCGCCTAGATCCTCGAGCGCAAGCGCTGCGTCTTCCTTGACCAGCGGATCCTTGAGGAGTGCCGCGACTTCCCGCGCGGCCTGCTTCGCTTTGAGCTTGCGCAGCTGCTGCACGGCCTGGACGCGGATCTTCGCGTCCCGGTCGTCGAGCCTGCGGATCCAGGTCTCCGGGTCGCTCTCGTCCCGCGGCCTGCAGGCGAGCAGCGACAGGGAGAGAGCGAGCGCGAGAAGACGCATCTGGCGCCTTCGCGTACCCGCCCGGGCAGGTGCCGTCAATTGTTAAGTCAGGCCCTCGACCTCGAGCGCCTTGGCCACCGCGGGCCTCGCCTTGGCGCGCTCCATGAACCGCTGCAGGGAAGGCGGGAGCGGCAGATCCACCCGCGCTGCCCAGCGCAAGACCGTGAACAGGTATGCGTCCGCGACGGTGAACTTCTCGCCCACGAGCCAGGGCTGCTTTGCCAGGGTGTCCGCGACCAGGTCGAGGCGCTTCTGCAGAGTCTCACGCGGAGTCGGGTCGGGCGTGTTGCGGAACAGGGGGCTGAAGTTCTTGTGGATCTCCGTGGCGATGAACACCCATTCCTGGAGCTTGTAGCGTTCTTTCGTGCCCGGCTTCGGCGCCACCTTCTCGCCGCCCTCCTGGTCGGCGAGGTACAGCAGAATCGATGCGCCTTCGGTCAGAACGCTCCCGTCGTCGAGCTGCAGCGCCGGCACGTAGCTCTTGGGATTGAGCTGGTTGTAGTTCACACCCGATTCAGCGATCTTGGTCTTGCGATCCACCTTGTCGAGCTGGAACTCCGCACCCATCTCACGCAGCGCGATGTGGGACGCCAGGGAGCAGACGCCGGGCACGTAATAGAGCTTCATGCGCCTAGGATACCGCCTTTGCTAAGTTGCGGGCCCGTCAATGCGGATCGCCTTTCTTGGAACACCGCAGTTCGCCCTGCCCATCCTGGAGGCCTCCGCGCAGGCCGGCGAGCTGGTTCTCGTCGTTGCACAGCCTGACAAGCCGGTCGGGCGCCACCAGGAGCTGCAAGCGCCGCCGGCGAAGCGATGGGCCGTGCAGCGCGGCATCCGCGTCGAGCAGCCGGAGAAGGTGAAGCAAGGACGGCTCGCCGCGGTGCTCGCATCTGCGCGTCCGGATGTCGCGGTGGTGGCGGCCTACGGGCGGATCCTGCCTGCCGATGCCTTGTCGGTGCCGTTGCACGGCTGCCTCAACGTGCACGCGTCCCTGCTGCCGGACCTGCGGGGCGCCGCTCCGGCGCAGTGGGCCGTCGCGCGCCAGCACCGCGAGACGGGCGTCACCATCATGCAGATGGACGAGGGCCTGGATACCGGTGACATCCGGCTGCAGGCGCGGCTTCCGATCGCGCCCGACGAGACCGGCGAATCCCTGCTGGAAAAGCTCGGTCCTCTGGGGGCGGACGCGCTCACCCGGGCGCTTCGAATGCTGGAGCGCGGCGAGCTGCCGCGGGTGCCACAGGACCACTCGAAAGCGACGCACGCGCCGCTCCTGGCGCGTGAGGACGGCCGCGTGGACTGGACCCGGACGGCGGCGGAGCTGGACGCGCGCCGCCGCGGATTCACGCCCTGGCCAGGAGCCTGGACCACGATCGGCGGGGCCATGCTGAAGATCCACGCTGCACGGCCGGTGAGCGGTGCTGGTCCCCCGGGAGAGCTGCTCCACGGCTCCACCTTCGCTTCCGGAGGCGGCACCGCCTGGCAGCTCGACGAGGTCCAGCCGCAGGGAAAGAAGCGCATGTCCGCCGCCGAGTGGCTCAAGGGAGCGCGGCTGGAACGAGGGACGCGCCTGGGCACATGACCCAATCCCCGCCCGGGCCCGACAGTCCCACCACGAAAGCCGCTCCTGGGGTATTTTGAGGGGTCCGGCGTAGAGGAGCGCCCTTGCATGCTCATCGTTCTGCATCCCGACGTCAGTCCGCAGGCGCAGGCGACCATCGAGGGTCGCGTGCGCGAGCTGGGTTTCACCCCGCACCCGATCTCGGGCGCGGGGCGCACCGCGATCGGGATCACCGGGAACAAGGGACCCATCGATCCCGGCCATTTTCGCGAGCTTCCCGGCGTCGCGGACTGCATTCCCGTCACCGCGCCCTACAAGCTGGTGTCCCGCGAGGTGAAGCACGAGGACACGGTGGTTGACGTGGCCGGGGTGCCGATCGGAGGGCCCGAGCTGGTGGTGATGGCGGGCCCCTGCGCCGTGGAGAACGAGCAGCAGATCCTGACCGCGGCGCGCGGAGTAGCAGCGAGCGGCGCTTCGCTCCTGCGCGGCGGAGCATTCAAGCCGCGCACCAGCCCGTACGACTTCCAGGGCCTGAAGCAGGCGGGACTGGATCTGTTGTCGAAGGCGCGGTCGGAAACAGGCCTGAAGATCGTCACCGAGGTGAAGGACACCGAGACGTTGCCCGCAGTGGTGGAGAGCGCGGACCTGCTCCAGATCGGCGCGCGCAACATGCAGAACTTCTCGCTCCTCGAGGCGGTGGGCGACGTGCGCAAGCCCGTGCTGCTCAAGCGCGGGATGTCGTCGACCATCAAGGAGCTGCTGATGGCGGCCGAGTACATCGTCTCGCGCGGCAACAAGCAGGTGATCCTCTGCGAACGCGGCATCCGGACCTTCGAGACCATGACCCGCAACACCCTGGACCTGAACGCGGTGCCCATCCTCAAGCGGGAGTCGCACCTGCCGGTGGTGGTGGACCCGTCGCATGGGATCGGGATCCGCAGCGCGGTGCTGCCGATGGCGCGGGCAGCGGTGGCCTGCGGCGCCGACGGGCTGATCATCGAGGTGCACCCCGACCCGGACCGCGCCCTCAGCGACGGAATGCAGTCGCTCAACCTCGCCTCGTTCGAGAAGTTGATGCGCGAGGTGGAGAAGATCGCCGCGGCCATGGGACGTTCGCTGCACCGGGTGGCGCGGGCGTGAAGGCCCGCGTCTCGCCGCTGCGCAAGCCGGTCCGCGGCGAGGGCGTGCGCGTCCCCGGCGACAAGAGCATCTCGCACCGCGCCCTCCTGTTCGCTGCGCTGGCCGAAGGGGAGAGCCGGATCGCCGGACTCGCCGGCGGGGACGACGTCCGCTCCACGGCGCGCTGCCTGGCCCAGCTTGGAGTGCCGCTGCTGCGCGGGGACGGGACGCCCTGGCATCCCAAGCCGCGCTCGTCCGAGTTCCCAGATGACGCGGAGCCGACCTTCGTGCCTCCGCAGCGTCCGCGCGGAAGCCTCCCGCTTCCGGAGCGGGACGCCGACATGCAGGAGGACGACGCGATCGTGATCGGCCAGGGACTCTCCGGCCTGCGCGAGCCCTTGGGCCACCTCGACTGCGGCAACTCCGGCACCACGCTGCGCCTGATGACCGGCATCCTGGCCGGCGCCCAGGTCGAGGCGACGCTCACCGGCGACGAGTCCCTCTCCCGGCGTCCGATGGAGCGCGTGGCCAAGCCGCTGCGGCAGCTCGGCGCGGCCATCGAGACCAGCGAAGGAAAGCCGCCGGTGGTGGTCAGGCGCGGACATCCGCTCCAGGCCGGCGCCATCCGCTCGGAAGTGGCGAGCGCGCAGGTGAAGAGCGCCGTGCTGCTCGCGGGCCTCTTCTCCGAGGGCGAGACGAGCTTCACCGAGCCGGCGAAGAGCCGGGACCATACCGAGCGGCTGCTGCGGCTGATGGGAGCGCCGGTGGTGCAACGCGGGAGCACGGTGTCGGTGCGCGGGCGGGCGACGTTGCGGGGATTCGCGCTGGACGTCCCCGGAGACCTCAGCTCGGCTGCGTTCCTGATCGCCGCGGCCCTGATCGCCCCGGAGGGCGGCACGCTTTCCCTCGACCACGTCGGCGTGAACCCCACCCGCGCGGGCTTCCTCGACGCGCTGGCGATGTTCGGCGCCCGCCTTCAGCTCGAGCTGGGCAGCGCACCCGGTCCGGAGCCCGTCGCGAAGCTGACGGTTGCGGCGCAGAAGCTGCGCGGCGCGCAGCTCGACGGAGATCTGGTGCTGCGGGCGATCGACGAGGTCCCCATCCTCGCCGTCCTGGGCGCGCTCGCCGAGGGCGAGACGGTGATCCGCGGGGCGCAGGAGCTGCGGGTGAAGGAGTCGGATCGCATCGCGCAGATGGCGGCGGGCCTGCGCGCCATGGGCGCCCGGGTCGAGGAGCTGCCGGACGGGCTGCGCATTCAAGGCGGCTCCTTGCGCGGTGGCGCGGCCATCGACTCCGCCATGGACCATCGCATCGCCCTGGCGTTCTCGGTGGCGGCGCTCGCTGCGCGCGAGCCGTGCTCGATCTCGGGCGCCGAATGGGCGGACGTCTCCTTCCCCGGGTTCTATCGGCTCCTGCGCAAGCTCGGCGCGGAGGCGGAGATCCTCTCTTGATGCGCACGCTGTACCTCCTGATCGGCGATCCAGTCGCCCACTCCCGCTCGCCGGCGATCCATGCTCGCGCGTTCCAGGCGCTGGGCATCGACGCCGTATATGCTCCCTGCCGCGTCACCGACGTGCCCGCGGCCATCCGCGCCCTTCGCGCGCTGGGCGTCGCGGGCGCGAACGTGACCATCCCGCACAAGCAGGCGGTGATCCCTTCGCTCGACCGCCTCGATCAGGCCGCCGAGCATATCGGAGCAGTCAACTGCATCGCCAATCGCGACGGAGTCCTCCACGGCTACAACACGGACCGGGAGGGCGTGCTGCGCGCCCTCGGCCCGTTCTCCGGGCGCGCCGTGGTCCTCGGGGCCGGTGGCTCGGCCCGCGCCGTCGTCGACGCGTTCAGGCCCCGGGTGACCATCGTGAACCGCACCCGCGCGCGCGCGGAGCAGCTTGCGCGCGACATGGGCGTGACCGCCTCTGGACCGGACGCCCTGGCGCAGGCGGATCTGGTGGTGAATTGCACCAGCGTGGGCATGAGCGGCGAGGAGATGCCGGTGGATCCAGCGCTGATCCGGGGCACGGTGATCGACCTGGCGTACTCCGCACGGGGAGATACGCCGCTGATCCGCGCGGCCCGCGCGCGGGGACTGCGGGCGATCGACGGCATCGAGGTGCTCGTCCAACAGGCCATCGCCTCGCTCGAGATCTGGCTTGGACGGCAGTCCCTCGGAGCGCTCGCTCCGGAGCTGCGAAAGGCGGCTCTGGCATGACGCGCCTCCGATTCCTCACCGCCGGCGAATCGCACGGTCCCGCTCTGGTCGGCATCCTCGACGGACTGCCGGCCGGCCTAGAGCTGCTCGCCGCTCACATCGAGCGCGACCTGCAGCGGCGCAAGCTCGGATACGGCCGGGGCGGGCGGATGGCCATCGAGCCGGAAAAACCCCGGATCCTTTCGGGCGTGAGGCACGGCAAGACGCTGGGGTCGCCGCTGGGGCTCCTGATCGAGAACGCCGATCACGAGAAGGCCTGGTCGGATCGGATGGCGGTCGAGCCGGTGGCGAACCCGGGCAAGCTGGTCTCCTTGCCACGGCCGGGACACGCCGACCTGACCGGATCGATCAAGTTCGGCTATCGCGACCTGCGCAACTCGCTGGAGCGCGCCAGCGCCCGCGAGACCGCCATGCGCGTCGCGCTGGCGGCCGCGGCGCGCCGGCTCCTGGACGAGCTGGACGTGAGGGTGGGTTCGTGGGTGACGTCGATCGGCTCGGCGCGGGCGCGCGACGTCTCCGGGCTGGAAGGAATGGAAGACGCCGAGGCCCTGGCCCTCAAGGCGGACGCGTCGGCGGTTCGCTGCATCGACGGCGACGCAGAGGAGGCATTTCGCAACCAGATCGAGGAGGCTCGCGCGCGCCGGGACACGGTCGGCGGCACGTTCGAGGTGCGCGTGACCGGGCTGGTTCCCGGCCTGGGCAGCTACACGCAGGCCGATCTCCGGCTCGATGGCCTGCTCGCCCGGGCGCTGGCCAGCATTCCCGCCATCAAGGCAGTCGAGCTGGGCGACGGGTGGCGTGCTGCCGAGCTCTTCGGCTCCCAGGTCCACGATCCGATGGGCCGCGCCGCGGGTGGAGTGACGCGAGACACGAATCACGCGGGCGGCCTGGAAGGCGGCGTCAGCAACGGCGAGCCCCTGGTCGCGCGCGCCGCGATGAAGCCGATCGCGACCGTTCCGGCGGCGCTCCGGAGCGTGGATCTCATGACCGGCGAGGCCGATGCAGCCCACGTGGAACGAAGCGATACCTGCGCCGTTCCCGCCGCGGCGGTGGTGGGCGAGGCGGTGGTCGCGCTCTGCGTGGCCGACGCGCTGTTGACCAAGCTCGGCGGCGACTCGATGGACGAGCTGCACGCGGCCCTGCGGCAAGCGTGGAGGCGCGCGCGGCCGCTCCAGGGACACGTGTGGCTCTGCGGCTTGCCTGGCGCCGGCAAGACGACGCTGGCCCCGTTGCTGGCGGCGGCGCTGGGAATCCCCTTCGTCGAAGTCGACGCGGTCATCGAACGCTCCGCCGGAAAGAGCGTGCCGGACATCTTCGCGACTGAAGGGGAAGCCGCCTTCCGGCAGCGGGAAGCGGACGCCGCTCGCGCCGCCGCTCGCGGTCCGCGCAGCGTGATCTCGCTCGGCGGCGGGGCGCTTGGCTCCCGCGCGGTCCGGCTCGCCGTGCGGAAGACCGGGCACCTCCTCTGGCTGCGCGCTCCCGTTGCCCTCTGCGCCGAGCGCGCCGCTACGGGACGGCCGCTGTTGGCCGGCAACCCCGCGGCACGGCTCGCGGAGCTGGCAGCAGCGCGGGAGCGCGGTCTATTCAACTAGGGAGTGGCCGAAAAAGCAATACCGTGACCGGTTCGGGTCATTCTCGTCGGTTCAATCATGTCCTTGACGAGTCCGGTTCACCTCTGATCG
>Ga0209526_10000065_pt1 | contig 57122 bp, 64 predicted proteins | sample JacPinW_OM2H0_M1_FD_188566 | JGI IMG/M metagenome (GOLD analysis project Ga0209526, IMG submission 188566) | Forest soil microbial communities from Algoma, Ontario, Canada - Jack Pine, Ontario site 1_JW_OM2H0_M1 (SPAdes) (version 2) | ecosystem: Environmental > Terrestrial > Soil > Boreal... | reverse complement strand
GGAGAGTAGAATGATCGGGGAGAGAATTTCATGACAGACCAACTGGAGATTGCCGGGCGCCCGTTTGGTTCACGCTTGATCGTGGGCACGGGGAAATATCGTAGCTTTGAGGAAATGGCGCGGGCTCACCAGGCCTCGGGCGCCGCGATGGTGACGGTGGCGGTCCGTCGGGTCAATTTGACCGACCGCACCAAGGAGTCTTTGCTCGATTACATTGACCGCGAGAAATTGTTCATTCTGCCGAATACAGCGGGGTGTTACTCGGCAGACGAGGCGGTGCGCGCAGCGCGTTTGGGACGCGAAGTCGGGCTTTCGGAATGGGTGAAGCTCGAAGTGATCGGCGACGAGCAGACCCTTTTCCCGGAGACCGAGGAATTGATCCGCGCGACAAGGACGTTGGTGAAGGAAGGCTTCATCGTGCTTCCCTACACGACCGATGATCTCATCGTGGCGCGCAAACTGATCGATGCTGGCGCTTCGGCGGTGATGCCGCTCGGCGCTCCGATTGGCTCGGGGATGGGGATCCAGAATCTCGCAAACCTGCGGATCTTGCGCGAGCGCATTACGGAGGTGCCGCTCATCGTCGACGCGGGCGTTGGCACTGCTTCTGATGCGGCCATTGCGATGGAGCTTGGGGCCGATGGAGTCCTGATGAACACAGCAATCGCCGGCGCACAAGACGCGGTGCTGATGGCCGAAGCGATGCGCGCGGCAGTCGTTGCTGGACGAAAGGCGTTTCTTGCGGGCCGCATCGAGAAAAAGCTCTACGCCACGGCTTCGAGCCCTCTTGTTGGCGTCGTGCGATAGTTCCACTGTCCCACGGTTGAGCAGAACACGTCTGACCTTCGCCGCGCCGATGAGTCATCGGCGCCGAAGACACGATCGCTCGCGAGAGCTACCGGAATAGGAGATGCCAGAGGGTGTCGACGAGGGCGTGGATAATCGCCCCGGGGAGCAGGGAGCCGGTTTTCATCCAGGCGCGCCCGTAGAACAGTCCTGCGATGGTCGCAAGGCCCACGTACTTCCAATTCGGATACGGCGCGTGAAGGATGTGCGAAAGGCCGAAGATTGCGGAGGCCACGATCAGCCCTGCCCATGGATTCTTCAGGGTGCGTGAAAGTAGATTCTGCATCAGCCCTCGGAACAGAAATTCCTCGGGCCAGGCGGTGAAGAACAAAATACCGACCGCAGTTACGGGCAGCAAACGCAAGCGCGCGAGCGCCGGACCCCATACCAGGAACCCGATTTTGATTCCGAGAGGAACCGCGATTGCTGTAAAAATTAAAAAGTGGAAACCAACATTCCAGGCGAAGCCACGGCGCCACTCGACCGCGTAGCCGATTCCATCGATCCGGCGTAGCAGCAGGAACGCTGCCACGCCGGTACTAAGCGCCATCAGGATCGTGAGCGTGTGGGTCAGTGGGAGTGGGTAGGGAAACAAACGGTACATCCACCGGAATTCAACGGGCAACCACACCATCGCAGCGGCGGCGTAGTCTTCCCACGTTCCAGGAGGCTTGCCTGCACTGCCCGCTAACAGAAGGGCCGGGAGCACCGCGTACGCTGCGCCGGCAAGCAGCAGTTTCCAATCCCCGCTGACGCCAAAGGAATAGACCAGTACGGCGAATAGAGGGACCAGAGGAGCGAAGATGGCTCCGTGAGGGCCGAGCCATCTTTGTACCGGGTCGAGGACGCCAGGCACAGAAAGAAATAATTCGAACGCGAACAGGACCGCCGCCACACCCATCGCGAGAGCGAATTGTCGCCCTCTAAAGCCAAGCCAGATACCCCAAAATGCTGCGAGCAGAACAATCACGGCCCACGCGGCGACGGCGGCCGGAAGGCTCATCTGCCACGATTTAGAATTCGCTGCCACGCGAGGCGATTCTACCGGAGTACGTACAGTTCTGACACTTCTGGGAAAAGCTTGATTTGCATCTGCGGCTCGGCGATTCTGATGCATCCGAACCACGATGCCCGAACTGGGAAATCTGCGCCTCGGTTACATTGATTGGTTGCGCGGCTTCGCTTGCCTGGGAATGTTCCAAGTGCACTGCTACGACTCCTGGCTGGACGTGGCGTCGCGCAAGAGTTCGTTTTACGGCTGGTCTCGATTCGCCGGAACGCTTCCCGGCCCGCTTTTCGTTTTCCTCTCCGGCGTCGCCGTCGCGCTCGTGACTGACAAGATGCGACGGAAGGGGATCGCCGCGAACCAGATCGCCGCAAAGACGATTCGCCGCGGGGCGGACATCTTCGGTCTTAGCTTGCTGTTTCGCGTCCAAGAATTCCTGCTCGGCTCGCCGCGTGCGCCGTGGACGGACTTGCTGCGCGTCGATGTACTAAACGTAATTGGTATTTCGATCATGTCGATGGGCGTCGTGTGTTGGCTCGCGCGAACCCGCGCGGCAAGCGCGATTCTTGCAGCGGCCGTTGCACTGGCGGTGGCACTCTCGACCCCGCCACTGTGGACAACCTGGCGGCCGCACTGGCTGCCGTGGTATCTCGAGTCGTACATAAACGGTGTGCACACCTACGATGCGCCGCAACCAGGGCTTTTCCCGATCTTTCCTTGGTCCGGATTCGTCTTCGCCGGACTCGCGATCGGCTTTGTGCTGCAAAGCGACTGGTCAAGGGAAAATCCGGGCAAAGCGATCAGTCTGCTCGGCGGCGCCTGCGGAGTCGGACTCCTGGTCTTCTCCCTGTGGCTCGATGCGCGACCGGTGCAGCTCTACGCGGTGTATGACTACTGGCACACGAGCCCCAATTTCTTTCTTGCCCGGGTCGGAGTTCTGCTGATCCTGACGTTTGCGGCCTATGCGTGGTGCCGCTGGGGGGTTGGCGAGGTGGGCTTCAGCCCGGTCGTACAAATGGGTCAAACATCTTTGCTGGTATATTGGGTACACATCGAATTCGTGTACGGCCGGTTCTCGATTTTGACCAAGCGAGCGCAGGGGATTGCGGGAGCGACTCGAGGCTTACTCGTGATTTGCGCTGCGATGGTGCTGCTTTCGATCGCGCGAACCCGTTTGAAGGGCCACGGCGCCGAGATTCTTGCGTGGCTTCGCCGCGCACTGCGCCCCGCCATCTAATGCCTTTCCGCCGAGTCGGGTGGCTGTGTGGTTGGAGTCGAGGGGGCGCCGGGCTTCGATGGCAACTTGAAAATATACTCGCCCGGGCGCGCCAGTCCCATTTCTTCGCGCGCGATCCGTTCGATTGTCGCCGGATCGGACTTCAGGGCCTTCACTCGGTCCTGCAATTGGCGGTTCTCTTCGTTCATCTGATCAATGGCCCTTTGCACTCGCGCAGCTTCCTGCTGAGACCGGCGCATGGCGATAACGCCGTGAGTTCCGAAAATATCCTGAAGCAGCAGCAAGGCCAGGGCGAACGCGAGGAACCAGTTCATGTTCCGGCGGAGGAACTCGCGCATTTGGCCGGAGAAACTCATGGGCCGTTCTCTCATTGGGTGATTCAAGCGCGCGCCTCCTCGGCTAGACTTTCGGATCTGGCCGTTGAACTCGACTCGGTATAGATCCGAACGAGCGGCTCGGTACCAGAAGGGCCCATCAGCACCCATTCGCCATCATCGAAAGTCAACTCCAGTCCGTCGATGTGGTCGGTGCGAGCCACGCGGCGCCCGGCAAACTCCTTGACCTCGCCCCGAAGACGCTCGGGCACCCGCGCCTGGGCATCGTCGGAGAAGTGCAGGTTCACGCGAACCGGCCAGAATTCGCGGCCAATGCGGCGAAAGAGATCGCGAAGCTGCTCAGAGAGAGCCGCGCGGCGCGCGGCGATCATTTCTCCGACCAGCAGGCAGGCCAGGTGGCGGCGGATTGTCAGGCCGGCGCTCTCTTCACCGCCGAGCGCGATTTTGTCTTCACGCGGGAGCGGGCCGACGTACTTGAACCCGACGGGGGTCTCGTACACCTGCACGTGATGGAGGCGAGCGACCGCGTTGAGTAGATGCGTGGTCGCCACACTGCGAGAAGCGCCGAGCTTGTATCCGCGCGTTTCGAGCAAATAGTCGAACAGAAGTCCGAGAATGTGATTCGGTGAAATGAATGAGCCGTCGCGGTCGAGAATTCCGAATCGGTCGGCGTCGCCATCGGTCGCAAGACCCGCGAGCGCCCGTCGCTCGAGGACGGCCCGCTTGAGAGGCGCTAGATTCTGTTCGGAAGGATCGGGGCCGGTGCCGTCAAAGAGCACATCGCGCTGGGTGCGGATCGCGGTTACCTCATTGCCATTTTCTGCGAGGACGCGATCGAGCCAGCCAGCGCCACATCCATGAACCGCGTCGCAGACAAAGTTGCCTCCCGCTTGCTTCAGGACGTCAAAGCGAATCATGCGGCGAAGTTGCGCGAAATAGGGCGGACGCGGATCAATTCGTTCGAAGTCATCTGCGATTTCCCGCGGACCTGGTTCGTCCTTGATCGTGACGGCGCGTCTTTCGATATCTTGGGTAGCCTCGGGCAAAGCCGGGCCGCCTTCGGGACCGGAGAATTTCAAGCCATTGTACTGAGCGGGATTGTGACTGGCCGTAATGTTGACACCGCCGTCAAACTCCCGATCAAGAATGGCGTTGGCGATCGCTGGTGTCGGCGTCGCTTCGACACGAAGAAACACCCGGCAGCCGTCCGCCCGGAGCACTGCGGCGGAGGTGCGAGCAAATTCCGGGGAGAAAAAGCGCGTGTCGTAGCCCACGAGCAAGACCGGAGATTTTTTCCGCGCAAGGACGTGGCCTGCAATTGCAGCGGATGCGCGGCGCACTCCCGGAAAAGTGAAGTCTTCAGCGATGACTCCGCGCCAGCCCGAAGTTCCGAAATGGATCACTTGGCTCGACACAGGTGGTTATTGTATCTTGTCGCGCAAGCCGCGGGCATCTCCGATTCGCGCGCGGCCGAGTCGCAAGAGTAAAGTCGAGCCATGACGAACAAGATCGTCGTGCTGGTCACGTGCCGGTCAGCGAGGGAAGCGCGGCGGATCGCTCGCGCGCTGGTCGAGCAGAGACTCGCAGCCTGCGCTAACATCCTCGACGCCCCGGTAGCATCGACGTATCGCTGGAAGCGAACGGTTCAGTCCGCAAAGGAGTTCCTCGTGATCATCAAGACCGGACGCAGACAATTCGCCGCGCTCCGGAGAGAAGTCGAGCGGCTGCACAGCTACGATGTCCCTGAAATTATCGCCCTACCGATTCTAGAGGGCTCGCGCGATTACCTTACATGGATTTCCGAATCGACGCGTAAGCGCGACAGGGCATGACGCGGATTCTCATTCGTATTCCCAGGTCAGAGGGTGACGCCTGGGGCCCGCAACACAGTGGATTGAGTACGGTTCCGACCACGCGCCATCCCGTCGAAGTGGCTGCAGCCCGGTTCGAGCAAGTCGGATTGGGTTTCCTCGCGCGGATTTCTCTCGCCCTCGACCTGCCAAGCTGCGCGATATGTCTTAACGATTTGTTGGCATTCCACTAGATCTTGGCAAGTGCCGCATCGAGATCCGCGATCACGTCTTCCACATCTTCAATACCGACTGAGAGACGCACAAGCCCGTCGGTAATTCCGATCTCCTGTCGCAGCTCGGGAGGAATCGAGGAGTGTGTCATCAGGGCCGGATGGGAAATCAGCGTCTCCACGCCGCCTAGGCTTTCGGCGAGCGAGCAGAGGCGGACGTGGTTTAGAAGCTTGCGGGCGGCATCGAGCGAACCAAGGTCGAACGTAATCATGGCGCCGAAGCCCCGCTGCTGGCGCTTGGCAATTTCGTATTGGGCATGCGAGGCCAAACCCGGGTAAATGACGCGTTTCACCTTTCCGTGGGCCTCAAGAAACTTTGCGACGGCCATTCCGTTCGAGTTGTGGCGCTCCATTCGCACGGCGAGCGTCTTGATACCGCGGGAAATGAGGAAGCAGTCCATGGGGGCGAGGCCAGCACCGCTCGAACGTTGAAGGAAATAGATCTTCTCCGCGTCCTCGGGCCGTGCGAGAACGACGGCGCCGCCCGTACAGTCACTATGGCCGTTTAGATACTTCGTCATGGAATGGATGACGATATGCGCACCCAAGGGAATCGGCTGCTGAAGGTAGGGGCTCAGGAACGTATTGTCGACCGCAAGAGTGAGATTCCTCGTGCGGGCAAGTCCGGCGATGGCCGCCAAGTCGGTTACGATCATCGTAGGATTGGTCGGCGTTTCAACGTAGATCATCCGTGTTGTCGGCTTAATCGCAGCGGCCACTTGGTCAAGGCAGGAAGTGTCTACGTAGCTGAATTCCAGACCGAACTCGACCAATAGCTGGGTGGCCAGACGGAATGTACCGCCATAAATTGCCTTCGAGATAATCGTGTGGTCGCCGGGACGCAGAAGGCGAAAAACCGCGTCAATTGCCGCCATCCCGGAAGTGAACACGTACGCTGCTGCGCCGCACTCCAGCTTCGCGACCGTGCGCTCGAGCGCCTTCCGGTTGGGGTGCGTCGTCCGGGCGTAGTCGTAGCCTTTGCTCTTGCCCAACTCTTCCATGACGTAGGTTGACGTCTGGTAGATGGGCGCCACAACCGAACCAGTTAATGGGTCCGGTTCCTGCCCGACATGAATCGCGTCGGTTGAAAACCCCATCACTGCCTCCTAGGAGTCAAATGGACACATGCCTCGAATCGTCTTCCATGGTGAGAGGATCGAAACGTGGTCGCGCAGCCTCGGCCGTTTGCGCAAACCCGGCGCGGAGTTCATCATACGCCAGCTACAGGAGAATTGGAGAAGCGACGTGGAGCGGATTTCGAACTCGTTGCGCACGATCAAAGCATACAAAGCTTGAGAGACATCCCCAATTAGGGTAAAAGAGCAGGTGTGATGAGACCGAAGGTATTTCGCAAACGACTGTTTTCGGCAGCAAAATGGCTAGCCGTTTTGGCAACAAGTTTGCTATCGAGCGGAGCCATGTTCGCCCAGGCTAGTAGTCCTGATCAGTCAGCCGCGCAGGCGCAGTCCGCCGCAAAAGACAAGAAGGATCAGAAGTCCAATGAGCCTGCTACGGTAAAGCTGAGGATTCAAGTGACAGGTCCAGACGACAAGCGGATTGGAAACGCAAGCGTTTATGTTCGGTTTACTGAGTCCGGCGGACTGTTTCGCCATGACAAACTGGCCGAACTGAATTTCAAGACGAATGAGGATGGGTCGGTGAAAGTCCCGGATATCCCCCAAGGCAAAATCCTAATTCAAGTTGTGGCCAAAGGATGGCACACCTACGGCAAGTGGTACGACATTGAGAAAGACGAGGAATCGATTCAGATCAAGCTCGAACCACCGCCTCGCTGGTACTAAAGCCCTCCTGCAGCAGTTTTTCCTTTTGAGACTGTCAGAGCGCCGCAACTTTTTTCTTCCGATATGTGAAGACGACGACAGCGCAAGAACTTACCAGAGAACTCCTTGCCAAGGTTTCGTGACTGCACAAAATTTGTGCAATCAGGCGTAAGCCTTGTAGTGATGAGCGATTTCGTTTTGTTCGAGCCCGTTTTCCACACAGTTTTCAACAGAACTGTTGAAAACTTTCACGAAAAATTCACAATTCATGAGTCGATTCGGACTTATCTGGCGTGAAAATTGCCCTGGCGCATCCGTCCTCTCATGCGAGCCTCCTGACCACTCTTCAAGTCCTGCTCTAAGTTTGCGCGTGATATCATTCGCTTCTGTCCGAGAGCGTTCCGCTGAAAATGAAACAACTGATTCTCAATGCAGATGACTTTGGTTTGACACACGGCGTAAACGAGGGAATTATTCTGGCTCATCGAGACGGAATTCTCACGAGTGCAACGCTGATGGCGAATGGCCCGGCGTTTGATGATGCGGTCGAGCGGGCAAGGGCGAATCCGAAACTGGGAGTCGGATGCCATCTCGTCCTGGTTGGCGGGACACCGGTTGCGCCATGCCAGGAAATTCCGTCGCTCCTGGATCGACAGGGTCGATTTCCCGCGTCTCTTGTCGCTTTCGTGGCGAGATTGAGCTCGGGAAGGGTATCCTCGAAAGAAATCGAGCGGGAATTGCGGGCGCAGATTGAGAGAATACGGCGAGCCGGAATTGAGCCGACCCATCTCGACACTCACAAGCACACGCATGCGCACCCGCAGGTGATGGAAGCGGTCGGACAAGTCGCGCACGAGCTGGGAATCAGACGCGTGCGGAAACCCATGGAGAATCTTCGAGATTCGTGGGCGTCGACTCGAACTGAGCGCGCAAGCTTAGCGGCGCAGCTGCTGGGTGCCGCTGCCGTCCGAGTCATGACGCCGCCCTTCCAGGCAGTCTCGCGGAAATACGGTTTGTGCTCACCGGATCACTTTCTGGGACTGGCGATGACGGGCAAACTCGACCCGCTGGCATTGCGTCACCTAATTGACACACTCCCAGATGGGCGGACCGAAATCATGCTGCATCCGGGAATTTGTGACGCGAAACTGGCAAGCACAGGTTCCCGGCTGCAGCAGGAACGCCAAACGGAGTTGGAGGCATTGCTGGATCCCGGGGTCAAACGTGCCTTGATCGACCAAGGCATTCGGCTAATCAGTTATCGGGAGTTAAACTAGCCATATGCACAATCCAGAGCGCACGCCTCCCCGGTACTCGGTCGTTGTGCCGTTTCATGACGAGCAGGAAAGTGTCAGCGAGCTGCACAAACAGCTGAGCGATATCATGACTGGGCATTACGAACCGGTCGAGTTCGTATATGTCGACGACCAGAGCACCGACGCGACGCCGCAACGCCTTGCCGAAATTGCCGCAGAGGATTCAAGAGTTACCGTACTTCGGCTGAAGCGAAACTATGGACAGACGACCGCACTCGCCGCGGGGTTCGATCAGGCCGCTGGCGAAGTCATCATTTCGATGGACGGTGACCTGCAACACGACCCGACCGATATCCCCGTAATGATCGAGGCGTTCCGAGCGACCGGCTGTGACATCGTGAGCGGCTGGCGCCAAAAGCGCGTGGATAATTTCCTCCTCCGCCGCCTGCCTTCGCGCGTAGCCAATTGGATCATGGCGAAGCTGTCCGGCGTCGAGATCCACGACTTCGGCACGACTTTCAAGGTCTACCGACGGGATACGATTAAGGACATTCACCTCTATGGCGAGATGCATCGTTTCATCCCGGCACTTGCGGCGTGGAACGGTGCCAAAGTTGTCGAGGTGCCAATTCACAATGTAGTGCGGCCGGGTGGGAAATCCCACTACGGCATCTCGCGCACTCTAAGGGTCTTGTTCGATATCATCACCATTCGATTCTTGATGCGGTACATGACTCGCCCCCTCCATTTCTTTGGCCCGCCCGGGCTTATCGGGATTTTTATAGGGGCCGCCATTCTTCTGGTGCTCTTCGTAGAAAAAGTTTTTCTGCACGAATCCATCTTCGTGGAGCACGGTCCGCTGCTGATTTTGGCGATGATGCTTTGCCTGTTTGGGGTACAATTGCTCGCCGTCGGGTTGGTGGGCGAGCTTCTGATGCGCACTCATTTTGAAGCCGGAGCAGACCCGTTGTATCGTATCGAGCGCGTGATAAGCAGAGCGGGCATCGACGCAACCGTTGGCTCTTCAAGCGAGAACCAGCTCGCGGCCAGGCGTGCGGGTGGATAAGTTCCCGGGCTTACGCACAAAACAGCACCAGCTTCAGGGAGCGTAGGATGCGCGATGCGGCCTCTGGGTGGATGGCACGAGAAAAGTTCAGACCAGAGCAGCGGATCATGAAGCGCAACGTCGACCGGTGACGCGTGGTGACCTCTTCGCTTTTACACGCCCGTGTTGACCCAGAGCATTGCCGGCGCGAAGAACACAATCAAGGCACGCCGCAATCAATCAACCCGGCAGTGATGACGGAGCAGCCGCCGCAACAATGAAATTGATCTTTCGATGGTTAACTCCGGGGCGTCGCCATATTCTGGTGGCGCCTTTTGTTTTTTGAGCCTCTTTGTCCCATGTCCAAGAACCGACAATACTTCGTCGCGGTTGTGGGGGGAGCGATTTCCGGCTCCGTTGCGGCGGAAATACTAGCCGATCACGGAATCCGGGTGGCGGTGATTGAACAGAATAAAAGGCCGTATGGAAAGATCGAAGACGGCCTGCCACGCTGGCACGTTGAGCAACGCAGACAAGAATACGGGCGGATTGACGCCCGCCTCAGGAAGTCGGGCGTCTACTTTGTTCCGTCGACCAAGCTCGGCCGGGATCTGGACTTTCAGGAGTTCTGTAACGGTTGGGGTTTTTCTGCCGTAATCCTGGCCAACGGCGCCTGGCGAGACAGGGATTTGGGAGTGCCTGGGGCGGAGAGGTTTATTGACCGTGGCCTGATTTATCAAAACCCATTCATCTACTGGTACAACCACAAGAATGAAAAGGGCTACGCAGGGCCGCGCTACGACACCCCGGATGAAACGCTGGTGGTGGGCGGCGGGTTGGCGTCAATCGATGTGGTGAAGGTGCTGCAGCTCGAGAACTACGAGCGGGCCATGAAAGCCCGAGGCATGGAAACCGATATGCACGAGCTCGAAAAAGGCATCCCAGCAGCCTGCAAACTGCACGGCATTCGGCCCGAGGATTTGGGAGTGAAAGGATGCCTGTTGATTTACCGCCGCCGCGAGCAGGACATGCCGCTTGCACAGCCCCCCGAACATGCCACAACGGATCAAATCGCGAAGACCGAGCAAGTCCGTCTGAAAATGCTTCGCCTGGCTCGAGATAGATATCTATTTCGGGTTCAGGACCGCAGGTTGGCCTCTGGCCTTGTCGTCGAGGATGGACGGTTGGCAGGCTTGCGGGTGGCGGAGACCCAAATAGAAGGACGGGCAGCGCAGCCGATACCGGGCTCGGAGTGCGAACTGCGGGCTCCGTTGGTGATTTCCTCGATCGGGTCGGTACCGGAGATCCTTCCGGGCGTCGCCATGAAGGGAGAATATTACACCTTCACGGACGAAGATCTGCCGCGGTACACGGGCTGCGATCGCGTATTTGGCGTTGGAAACGTAGTGACCGGGCAGGGTAATATTCGAGTCTCGCTGGTGCACAGCCAAAAGGTCAGCACCCACCTAATCGAGAACTATATCGGCGTCGGAAACGGTGACGGAGATTCCTCCGCATCCTATGTGTCGGCCGAAGCCCGAGCAGCCGGGCAGGCCCAGGCGGTTGAGGAGGGCGTGCGGGCGCTGCCGGCTCTGTCGGAGCAGGAAGTTGCCGCCATTGAGCAACGCATTCGCGCTCGCCAAGAACGAGTGGGCTACACCTCCGACTACGACTCCTGGATCGCCAAAGTGACGCCTCCCGACCTGGAGTAGATCCCATGCTGCGGTTTGCGCTTTGCCTCGGAAGCTGGAACCTGCCGGTTAGACGGTTTTCGTCTGTCCCCCATCCATATCGATGAGCGAACCCTGCAAAAATCTACCTTGCGAGAGAATGAAAGCCGCAAGGTTTGCGATGTCCTCGGGCTCGCCCATCCGCACGATGTGGGCCCGCTTGACCATCTGTTCGGCAGCGAACTCGATGTCGCCCCCGTAGCCAGCCGCTTCCGTTTCGAGCCAGCCTCGCATCCGGTCGGTCCGGACGAAACCAGGGTTGATCGCATTGACCTGTACACCATCACGGACGCCGAGGTCAGCCAGCGCCTTGGTGAATGTCAGGAATGCCCCGTTGACCGAGCCGCCGATCGTAAATTCCGCACCTGGGGTGCGGCCGCCCACCCCGATGATGTTTAGGACCGAGCCTCGCCTCTGCTTGAGGTGAGGCCAAGCCGCCCGCAGCAGTCGCACCGAGCCAAAGAACTTTAGGGCGAAGCCGTCGATCCAGTCGGCATCGGTCAGCTCGAGAAAATCCCCGCGCCGCGTGGCGCCGGCATTATTGACGATAATGTCGATCGCTCCATAAGCGTCAATGCCCGCGCTCACCAGGGCGGCCGGAGCGTCGGGTGAGCGAAGATCCGCTGGGAACAAAGTCGCCTCGCTGACAGCTGCGACCTCGGCGACCACCTTGGCTAGAGCTGCTTCGTCCCGAGCGGCGAGTACGAGTTTCGTCCTCTCCCGCGCCAGTCGAAGCGCGATGGCCCGGCCAATTCCACGGCTGGCGCCGGTCACGATGGCGATTTTCCCCGCTAGCGTCGGGGAGCCGAGCGGCGTGGGTGGCTGGCTGATTGTCATGACAGTTGCCCTCCTCCTGGAACTTTGGCAGTTACTACACTGCATCGAGGCTGTTTGCTGCCGTGTTCATTGCAATCCGGATCGGGTGAGCGATCGGTTCGATTTTCCCCTCTCGCATGATTTCTTCCTCAAGCATTTGATCCTTAAGGCGGGTACTTTCGTTACCTCGACTCCCTCGGGCAGTTCGGTGCCTATTCAAGACAGCACTACTTAGCGAGGAACGGCAGTAATTGTTCGAGAAGTGCACCAGGACACTCTTCCGGGGCAAAGTGGCCGCACTCGGGCAGGACGTTTCCGCTAAGATTCGTTGTTACGGGCTCCAGGGTCTGTTTTGGGATCAAGGCGTTTGCGTGATCGGCACCGATCGCGAGCACGGGCATTTGTAGTTTCGTATCGGCCCGTTTCTTGTTCTGTGCCATTGTCTCAGGAATAGCGCGGTAATACTCGAAGCCGGCCCGCATTGCCCCCGGAGCAACGTAGGCGCGCACGTACTCGTCGATCGCCACCATATCCGGCCTGTAGGCATAGTGTTCGAAGAGCCAGGTGAGAAATATCTTCTCGCGACCTGCGACCAACGCCTCGGGCAAGTCGGGAAGCTGGTTGAACATGAAATGCCAACGCCGCAGGTTCTGATTTTGCGGCATGAACATCGGGGGCGTCGGGGTTAATCCTGGGATCATCGCTTCGATCACGGCCAATCGATCGACTTCCTGCGGGAGATCGACGGCAAGGGCATAGCCGATCCACATGCCGATGTCGTGTCCGACGACCGCATATCGGTTGTAACCCAATCGACTCATCAGGCCATGCAAATCCGCCGCGACGCTGCCCATGTCATAGCCTCCAACAGGACGGCTGGAGCCGCCCATCCCGCGGATGTCGACGGCGATCACCTTGTAGTTCTTGGCGAGGGCGGGCATCACCTTTCGCCAAGCGTACCAAGTTTGAGGCCATCCTGGGATCAGCAGAACGGGGCGCCCCTGGCCGCCGTCGACGTAGTGCAGTCTTAAGCTGCCAACCGTTGCGTAGGCGCTCTTGAAACCTCCGCCAATGTCGCCGTCGTTTGTACCGCTGCGTAGTTCTGCCTGATCAGCGGTCCCAGCAGCGTATGGCTCCGCGCTCGATGCCGGGATGAGGATCCGACTGTTATCGCCGGTTTGGGCAGACATCCGGACAGTTGTTACACCCACGAGGAGCGTGATCGATGCACAGATCGAAACGATGTGCCTGGCTATCTTTGTTGCTTCTGGCGTCTTGTGGTTCATGGTCGTCTCCTCAATTGCGTGGCCGCCTGGCGAACTGCGGCAGGGGTACGTGCGTAGGGAAGCTTTTGGCGATTCGCGGCCCGTTTCATAAGCACGCGGTTCGTGGTCGGGCCGGTCGAGATTCTGTACCGACGTGGAAGAGGTTTCAACCCGGCGTTGAAAAACTCACTTTATCCGGCCTCTGGGGCAAGCGAAAAAACGTAGATGGCAAGCCAATACATTATTTGATGGCGTGCGGTGAATTCAATTGAAACTTCCGGAGATTTGCTCGAACCGACTCCAGGCGACCTGGATGGTCGCCAGGTCCCGCTTGCGCTGATATTTTCTCCGTCTCTTTTTCATCCGTCCGTTCTGTCGCCACATGCGTTCCAGAGCGCCATCGTTGCGCGACAAATCAAACTCGCGGATCCGCGACTTTCGCCACGCTGCCGGTACTGTGCAGCCGTCCGATTCCTGACCGAGCGTCACTTGCCGCTTCGCTTCTGCTTGCAGGTCCGTTTACTCCGGTGCCAATCCGGAGACTGCGTCAGTCCTCTTGAGGTCACATGCTGTTCTTCGGTACCGTGGCCGCAAACACCTTGGTATAGTGGGTTGCATGAGCTGGGCAGCGAGCACCAAAGCTCAGGGGTGCTGACGCAGAGCGATGACCTGGTGCTCGACCTCGAGGAGAGTTGTTGTCGTTGGTGGCAGGGCGCGCGCGACTGCGCCTCCGGGAAATCCGTGCCCTGGTAGCGGCGGAGCCATTTGCGACCGGCTCTCGCCTGGGCCGGGCGGACAACTCCACCGCTTCTGCGGGCTTGGGCCTTCAATTTTCGCCAAAGGGGGATACGATGTGAGTAATCTCTCCCACTGCCAAGACAGACTCGTCAGAAATTCAAACAGGGGTTAGACTTGAGCCCCTGAACCAACTCACTCGCTTTTGGTTGATTACGAGCGCACGTTCATCAGTATCGATGAAGGAGAGGTATGCGGCCACTCACGAAGGCATTAAGCTTTTTGAGTTCATTTATTTTCCTTGCATCGTTTGCCTACTGCGGAACAATCACGGGTACCGTGAAAGGGCCGGATGGAACTCCCTTCGAAGGTGCGTTTCTACAGGCTCAGAACACCAAGACCAGAATAACCGTCAATGTCTTATCGGACAAAGACGGACGGTACCGGGTCGAAAACCTGCAGGCTGGGGAGTATGAACTGCGGATAAGGGCCATGGGCTACAATGCCAAACCGTTTAGCGGCGTGAACCTCACCTCTGACCAGAACACTGCTCTCGACTTCGCGCTGCAAAAGGGGACGGTCCGTTGGAGCGATCTCTCCATTTATCAAGGAGTTAAGTTGTTTCCCGAAAGCAAGGGGAAAGAGAAACAAGAATTCGTCTCGACCTGTATGGGTTGCCATGGATTTCAAGGTCGAATGGCTGCGGTACACCGCGACAAGGCCGGCTGGCGCGACAGAGTAAATTACATGCGGGACCTTACTCACGCCTTCGACTTCATCAATTTCACTGAGCAGAAAGCTGTCGACATCACGGACTATGTGAATACCCTTTTCGGCGAGAATCCGGTGTTGCCACGCTCTCCTGCCGACATCCCGGAATACAAGGATATCGAGCAAAGATACGGCGACGAGGCGATGAAGATCGTATATGTAGAGTACGAGTTGCCGGGTCCGAGTCGCATGCCCTGGGACGCGAATCCGGGGCCGGACGGAAAAATCTGGATTCCCGAATACGGACCCGCAAATAGGATCGCCAGGCTGGATCCTAAAAGCGGAGAGGTTCAGGAGTTTCAAGCGCCCAATCACGACCCCGCGTTCATCCATTCCGCGGTGGAGGCACCGAACGGAGCTGTCTGGTTCACAGAGCAATCCTCGAACAAAATCGGGAGGTGGGATCCCAAGACGCAAGAAACCACCGAATACCAGGATCCCTATGTTACCGGGAAAGAGGGTTTGCTATCGGGAGGATCTAAGCACACGCTCAGGATTGACACGCGGGGAATTGTGTGGTCTTCAGGTACTCCGTTTAGCAGCTTTGACCCGAAATCAGGAAAATTCGACCACTATCCCGTGGCCCCCAACACTTATGGAGTCGAGATCGATAGGTCGGACAATGTCTGGTTCGACGGATTCACGCCGGACGGTAAGCTTTTTAAGGTCGATGCGAAAACAAGGAAGATAACTGGGTACCAGCCTCCCACAGCCGGTTTGCCGCGGCGCATTCAGGCGGCTCCTGACGGGATTATTTGGTTTGCAGAATATGCTGCCGGTAAGATTGGCCGCTTTGATCCCAAGACGGAAACCTTCAAGGAATATCAGTTGCCGGGTGCGCAGGCGACCCCCTATGCACTTGGCGTCGATAAGAATAACAAGGTCTGGTATTCGTCCGATTTCATGGACTACGTTGGATGCCTGGATCCGAATACCGGCAAAGTCACCGTATATCCTTTCCCATGGTCCGAAAATTCGATGAGGGAGTTCCTGCCAGATTTAGAAGGGCGGATGTGGTTTGCCACGCCCGCGAACAACGAGGTCGGCTACTTTTACCTGGCCGAACCAAAGGAACGGGCGAGCAAGTAGGCATTCCGACGAGGCACAGCGAAGCTCGCCCTGCGACTGGCACTCGGAAATTCTTCGCTCCTGGTTCGGGATTCTCAGGGGAAGCGGCCAAACGGTGGCTGAATTGTTGGGCTCAGTTGCGCACAAGTCGCGATCCGTGCAGCTCGATACCTCCCCAAAGACATCGGACCGCAGGGTGGGAACGGCATAGTTGCAACGTGGCGACTTCCTTGCGGGCCTACCGAACGGTTTCCGATCGATCGGCTCGTCAACCGTATGGCAGCCGTTGCTTTGCAGCCGAGCCAGAGGCTGGTGTCTGACTTGAGCGTCAACCAGTCCGGTAGAGCTTATGTGCGCGGTCGCGGAATCTTGTTGCCCTCGTTCGCAGCGCCATCGGCTCCCCGTGATCGAAATAGCATCCTTTGGGAACTGTCCACATGCTCGGGGCATATGTCAAAACGGCAAAAGCTGTTAGCCAACCCCCAACAGTGGAAAGCAGCCCAAGGTCCTTGCGCGCGGAAGAAATGCTACGCGGGGATGGGCCTTTATCTTCTATCTTCTCGTGAGGTGATAAAATTGCCGCTGTACTTGCGTTTTCTATTTTCATGAAATACTTAACTGCGGCGATGTATCCAGAGAGGCACCGTTGCCAGATCCAGCCTTAATCGATTTTCAGAACATCCGCGTTATGCGCGGAGAAAAGTTCGCTCTGGATGATTTCAGCTTGCGGATTGGTTCGAACGAGCACGTAGCGGTACTCGGCCCGAACGGGTGTGGAAAATCGACTCTGATCAAGACCATTACCCGGGAATGCTATCCGGTGGCTCGAGAGAATTCGGGGATCACGATCCTAGGGCATGAGCGCTGGAACGTGTTCGAATTACGCTTACTTCTAGGCATCGTTTCCAACGACCTGATGGCTTCCTGCACGGGTGACGCAACGGGACGCGACATCGTACTTTCAGGCTTTTTCAGCAGCACGCGTGTCTTCCGGAATCATCAGGTGCAGCCCGAACACCTGCGCCTGGCCGAGGCGGCGCTTGGACGGCTCGAAGCGCTACACCTAGCAGAACGACCGGTGGCGGAGATGTCCTCGGGAGAGGCACGGCGAATTCTGATCGCGCGCGCGCTTGTGCACGACCCCCTGGCGCTAGTATTCGACGAGCCGACCAATAGCCTGGACGTGCACATGCAGCACAAATTGCGAGAAACGATGCGCGGTCTGGCGCAATCGAAGGTGGGAATAGTGCTGGTGACGCACCAGGCTGCAGACATTATTCCGGAGATCGAACGAGTGGTGCTCATGCGCGAAGGTCGCGTTGTCGCAGATGGCCACAAAGAGGAAGTGCTCGAGGCCGACCGGCTGTCGTGGTTGTTCGGATTCCGGGTCGAGGTCAGCCGTCGCGACGGCTACTACAACATATGGTAGTGCCGATCAGATCGGCAGCCAGCAGAGTCACATCTGCATTCTTATAGGAACCTTGCCAGCACCTCAAGGTCGAGGGATAGGAGGAAGTTTTCCTCCGGACACGAATGTTCCTATGAGGTTACCCTTGGTGATGGGAAGCAAGAGATGAGAAGGGTAGTCAGCGTTATGGTGGACCGTTACGTGAGAAGCAGTCGTTCTCGAAACGTGGCCGATCCCGACCTGTTCAAGAAAGTTGCTGGCCGCGTCATCGTCGGCACTCTTGATTTTGATCCCGATCCGCTCTCCAGCGCGAAGCAGAATGCCATAGGGGCGGACCTCGATATTGAATTCATAGATCCTGTTGGGATCTAGCGGCTCGCGTTGGGTATGAAGGTGGACTGGTTGCCAGGGGCGTGACGCCTCCAAATCGAGTCGGCGTTGTGACCCACGCAGCCATCCTCGGGTCAAGAGCGTGTTCCGACCCCCCGCAGCGATATGCCACACGGAGATGAACCAAAGCACTTCCGTATCCGTCGTCGACCCGTATAAATTGAGCGCGATGGGCCCGCAAATCTCTGTATTCTCAACCATGGGCGGCGTCTTGAATTCGATCTCGCCATGGCGGAAAGGAGAGTCCTCGTAAGTCGTGAATCCCTCATTGGGCCAGAACTCGTGTTCGCTGAGGAGCTCATTTGCGTGCAGATAAAACGGCGTCCATTTGGTTTCCGGTAGGGGCCACTCGTCTGCGGATTTCCAGTCGTTGGTGCCGACGATGAACAGCTTCAGCCGGGGCTCGCTAACGATCTCGGTATCGATGCCCTTTAGCCAGTAGTCAAACCAACGAAGCGATTCGTAGGCATACTGATACAGCGGGCGGTCGAGATAGACCGGTGGGCCGATGCTCATCTTCTTGGGTCCCTTCCACTTTTCGAAGGCGCGGATATCACCTGGCAGATGCAGACCGTAGAGCCCCCAATCGCCTCCAAAATAAGCTGGGATCTTGGTATCTTCGAAATCCACGGTGCGCAGCTTGTAAAAGTCATTGCACATATTGTTGAGGATCAAATCGACGACCATAGAATTCGCGCCGGCATCTGGATTGTGCAGGACATCGAGTAAATAGGGCACGGCGGAGATCTCGGAATCGCGCATTGCTTCTTCGACGGCCTGCGCGTATCTGGATTCGCCCCATTCCTCTCTCAACGTGTTCTTTGTATGAAAATGCGGGCCGTTGGCCCTCACCCAGTGCGACATGAATCCATGGTTGAAGATCCCCCCGTGATAGTAGAGATCCCGATACATGTCGGTCCAGCCGTAGGGCGAGAAGATCGCCTTGAGATGAGGGGGATTGAGCGCCGCAACGCGCTTGGATACTCGCGAAAAATGGGATACGCCCGTCATGCCCACGTTGCCGTTGCACCAGGGCTGATGGGCCGTCCATTCGATGGCTTCATAGACGTCCTGGATAGATTGCGGGTCTATGTTTCCGAAGGTGCCACCGGACTTGTGCGTTCCTGTGATGTTTATAATGAGAAGGGCGTATCCACGGCGAACGCAAAAATTGAAGTCACCCGTTTCAATGAAGCCTCGCGCACTCGAAAAGCCTATGGGCGTCATTTCCATCGACTGCACAGCCTTCGAGTAGGCATGAACGGCTAGCAATGCCGGGAATTTGCCCTCAGCCTTCGGCCGGAAAAGGTCTGAGTCGAGTGTCACTCCAGCGCGGACCGGAATGGCGACATCACGCTCGATGACAATTCCGTACTTTCGAGGTGAAGTCTGCCATCTTGTCGTAAACACTCTCATCCCCCCAAGAATCGCGCGTCGCCCTCCGCGGTCTGGATTGTCGATCGGTCATTTTGTTTTCCGGAGGCCGTTCAGTCTTTGGCATCAACTAGAACGAAGGCAACCCTGCAGGGCTCATTTTCGCGGTTTACCCAGGCATGATTGGTGCCTCGTTGTACGACAACATCGCCTGCCTTCAGGTGAACCTCCGAATCGTCCAGGAGCATGTCAATCTCCCCTGACAAGATCAAGACATAATCGATGGTCTTGGTTCGGTGCATGCCCGGATCTCGTGGGTTCTCATGCAACTCGCCTTCAGGCGCCAGGCCGAGCCCTCTAAAGATTCGCAGCCTGGTCTCGTAGTCGCTCTTCAGATCTTTTTGTGGCGCAAACTCAATCACTTTGAAGATCGTGCCGCCAGGAGGAGGCACGACGCCGACCTTCCGGTCCGCTGTGTCGGCACGCTCGGACAGATCGACGGGAGCGCAATCGGTAACCCAGAGGATAGTGTTCGTAATTCCGGTTTCTCCACGTTGGTGAACGGTTGCGGCCAGGGCGTCGATCATCGCAATTGCCTTGCCTGTCGCATCTTTCCCAGTAACGACCCGACGAATTGCGGAAGCCAACGTTAACCTCCCGGGCGGCTGATTATCGCAGACTCGATGCTGCCATGGTTCAGGCCAATTTTGTCGTTGGCATCGGAGTCTACAGGATTCAACGCCCCACAATCCATAGGGCAACTACCCATGAGAAGGTCGTTCCAAGCCGCGCCGTGCGAACCGCAGCCTTGACGCTGCTCCTCGTCTCGACGATATTTCCCGCAGCAGTGGGGTCAGGAATTCGAATCAGCCCCGTCGACCGTCGGTAGCGCCGCTGTGCGCTCTATCTGAATCCGGCTTGTCCTGCGCACATCTTCGGAACCCTCCATGCCGCGTTCGCCCGAAAGCGGCACCTCGTCGTCGCCACGCACGATGAGGACGGTCCTACGGACTTTCGACTGCTGCTGCCGAGCTGACCGCCCGAACAGGCAGTTCGTGACCCACGAACCGACCAAGTTCGCGGTGACTTACCATGTTGCTGAGCTTGCGGAAATGACTGCACCCGGAAGGCTGCACCTTCGTTGTATCCGACGCCCAACACGTCGCAAAGCCTACTCCATCCAGCAGTGCAACAGCCAATCGCCGAGGTTTGGCCCGCCGTCGCTATCATCTGCTAACTCAAGCCGGATTCTAAACCCGCTGCATGGCCTCCGCTTCCACCAAGCCCTGGCGCGTGCGACATCGTAGATTCCGCTAGCCGTTCACGCCGTCTGCAGGCCGTATGGGTCGTGGATACAGGGAAGCGAAGGAATGCGGGTGAAGAGGTGTGGGTTCTAGCCGCCTTAACTCGGGGCTCTTGTCACGAGAATTTCTGGCCCGAACGGCTAGGAAGGGGAAAGGTGACAGGAAGCAGTGACTGATTGGCTTCAAACAAACGAAGTAGAGTACTCATGCGGTGATTCCGGATTGATCAAACACAACTCCTCGCATTAAAAACTTCGTCCGATTGTGAACACGACGCTCCAGAATTCAGACTCGGGCGTTTTCACCCGTGGGGCGCCGGGTGAACTGGAACATCTTGCGGAAACTCTCCAGCGCTAGTAGTCCCTACCGCATCAGACCATGCCTTCCGGGTAGCCCCACGGGCGCGAGGACGAGAATTCGCCTGCGTTCGAAGCTGCTATGAGCTGTAGTTTGGGAGGATTACTTCTGGTCGGTCCGTGTCCATTGCAAACCCGGGAAGGGTCGCGGATCACCCGCATACTTCCAGAGCTTTTTGGCCAGCGCTTCAGCCTTCTGCTTGCCTTCCACTTCCAGCGCGACCCTTTGATGCTTGGTAATCCACTGTTCGGTAATGAGGTTAAATACGCCGACCTCCGGGCCGTAGCGGCCTTCCGTGCAGAAAAATCGGTACTCGACACCGCCCACGTTGAGATCGGCTTGGATGCCTTCGTCTTGTTTCATGGGATGTAGTTTACTGCTCGATTCGGAAAAACGGGCCAGAACAATCAGGGGTTTTGCAAACAGAGCGACTCGGGATCCCCCGTCTATGGGACGGTTTGTTCCCTCCTTGCTTGCTTTTACGGCACGGACTTACACCGCTTTCTGAAGATGGTTCAGAACGTCTGTTTAAATGGGCATCAACACTATTACTTGCGTGCTCAATACCGCGTTCACGGTCTTCAATTACGATTTTCGGGTCGTCGTGCATTCTCACTGCGTGGCCAGCATGTACGGCGAAGACCTGCACACGTTCGGCCTGCAAAACATTGCGCGACGCCTAGGCTGGTGATCAACAACGAGCCATTCCGTGAGCGGATCACGTGCGCTGAGCCCCACATGTTGATGGTTGCCCTTCCGTGAGTTCACGCGGCCAAGTGTGGCTCGTCATGTCAAAAGGGGAGAAACGGAGAACTGGCGAGGCGGGGGCGAGAGCGACTTTGTGTCCTCGGCAAGAGCGTGCCTTTTGGCCCATCTTGAGTTTGCGGATACGGACGGCTTCTCTCGGAAACCCATGAGTTTACAGCCTCTCGTTTGGCTCCTGACCGCTCGGTCGTTTGTATGGTCAGAACGAATTGCGTAACCGCTGCCACGTTCCCAGTTCGCCGCCCTCTAGACCTTCGGTCAGTGCGTCATCCCATACATGATGTAGTTGAGCCCCACACGAAACGCCATCGAGGCAAACCGCTCCGGATATTCAGGCGAATCTGCCCATTCCCACGCGTCCCCAAGATGCATGTTGTGACAAATGGCCACGATAATTCGACCCTTGTCGTCGCGAATCGCGCGCCACTTTGGAACGTAGCCGTCCTTTTCATAGGTCCTGCCGGTATTTACATATTGCTCGCCGGGCACTTGGAAGCGCTCGTCGAGGTCATAGAGCACGTGAAAAATCTCGTCCTTGTTTTCCAAGTCCTCGATGGGACGATCCGGAAAGACCATGCGCATGCCGTTCATAAAGCGCTCCCAGTCGCCGGTGCCGTGAAAGTCATCGACCATTAGGAAGCCGCCCTTGAGCAAGTATTCACGCAACCGCTGGGCCTCGGCTTCGGTGAAAGTCCAACTTTCCACCTGAACCGCGTAGACCCAAGGGTAGTTGTAGATTCCGTCGCCGTCGAGGTCCACCACCTGTTCGGTCGATCGGGCATGTATCCGCGTGAGGCGGCGGAGAGCTATGAGAAACTGCCGGTCGGCTTTTGGGTAGTCTCTGGACCATCCTCCATAACCGTAACCGTAGCCACCGAAGTTCCTGGTGCTGGAGGTGTAGCGAAGGCGAGACCAGGAAAACTCGGCCCTTTCGTTGCTCTGAGCCGGCGACAACGCAGGGCCTTCGTCTCCGCCAAACCATTGGAAGCCGCTAGAGCGAAGTGCTAGCAAACCACTGCTTAGCACTACGAGGAGAAACACCGCCGAAATCCGTGGCAGCATACTCATAAGACACCTCGATAGACCCGAGAGTACCACAATACCGTTTTCTTTAGGCCCACCGTTCGAATCTCGCCATACGCGGTGGCCGCATTTGGCCCTTCCATCGCAGCTGTGGGTTTGCACGAGGATAAGCCTGAACAATCCATGCAACCCGGGAGTCCATTTCTCCCATGGCCTCCTATATCTATGTATTGCTAGCCGGAATCTTTGCGCACTCGGCCACGCCATTTACCTCCTCGCTCACGGAGCAATTGGAGCCCAGAGACTCTCGAACACGCGAACGAGCCCCGTGAGGAGTAAAGAGGTGCTAGCTTTCCGATCGTCCCGGTCATGAAGTCGCGGGCAAGGTAGGGAATATTGGCGGCGAGGTCAAGCAACGGGAATTCGCCCGACACCGTAGGCGCCCGTGAATGCGAGGCCCGAGCTCCAAAGACGGCAGCTAGATCACCGCGGAGGAGTCGAGCGATCGCCGCTAGTCTCGCGCCGCCGATGCCTGGCCCGGTTAAATATCGTTGGCGTCTAGCTAGCTAGCCGCCGGATATGCTCAGGTTCTCGCCACAGATGGGATCGCTGCCGTGATCTCGATCGAGCAAACTGATGAGGCCCACGAGCGCGTAGCCCCGGGTGTTCGGTACCACTTGGTGATCGACACTGCCAGTCGTAAGCAGTCGTAAGGTAAGATGGTGTTGCCGGAAGAGGAACGCTCCGAGGAGAAGTATGAAAGCTTACGAACTCCGACAATTTGGGATCGAAAACCTTGACTTGGTCGAGCGAAGCGATCCGCAGCCCGGCGAGAGGGAAGTAGTAGTTAAGTTCTACGCGGCGTCTTTGAACTATCGCGACTTCATGTTTGTCAAAGGCGTGTACAACCCGAAGGCGAGATTGCCCGCCGTGCCGCTTTCAGACGGGTCAGGCGAAGTCGTCGCCGTTGGAGCGAACGTGAAGAAATGGAAAATTGGCGATCGCGTGTGTCCAATTTTCACGCAGGGCTGGCTGGAAGGGTCGCCTTCGATCGACAAGCAACGCACTACGCTCGGCGCCGGAGAGTTAGACGGTGTTCTGCGCGAATATGGCGCGTTTGACGAAAAAGGGTTGGTTAAGGTTCCTGGACATCTCTCGTTCGAGGAGGCCGCCACGCTGCCCTGCGCGGCGGTGACGGCGTGGAACGCGTTGGTCGTTTCGGGAGCCATGAAGGCGGGTGACACGGTGTTGACACTTGGCACGGGCGGCGTTTCGGTTTTTGCCCTGCAGTTCGCCAAAATGCACGGCGCGCACGTGATTGTAACTTCGAGCAGCGACAAGAAGCTCGGGAAAGCCAAAGACCTGGGCGCAGACGAAACGATCAATTACAAAGAAACACCGGACTGGGACAAGCGAGTCTTGACCCTGACGAACAGAATCGGCGTTGACCATGTGGTCGAAGTCGGTGGAGGGGGGACTTTGTCGAAGTCCTTGAATTCGGTGCGCCTCGGCGGCCACGTGGCAGTTATCGGCGTTTTGGCAGGTGCGGGCGAGTTCAACCCGATAAGTGTCTTGATGAAAAGCGTTCGGATGCAAGGCATCCTCATCGGATCGCGCCAAATGTTTGAGGACATGAACAATGCCATCGAATTGAATCGACTGAAGCCAGTAATTGACAAAACGTTTGCGTTTAGAGAAATCTGCGACGCCTTGAGATACATGGAAAGCGGCTCGCATTTCGGCAAAATTGTCGTCAGATTTTGAGGCATCCGCGGCTCAGGAGAACAGTCGGATTCAAATTCGGCGACATCGCGGTGCTACGATAGCGGCCCCCAGAGTTTCCCAATGAGCGGCGTAGGTCTGCGCAAAAGAGGAGCAGAAAAGTTCAGCTTGAAACAGAATCGGCGAGGCTCAGTCTGTAGAAGATTACATCATAGCAAACTCTGATTCTGCCACAGACTCGCCGCGGCCCGATTCTGTAACTGTAGGAACTCAGGGGGGCTCCATGCTTTTCGACTTCGCTGATATCGCGGCGCGGGAACGCTACAAACTACTGGTTTCCACCATCACGCCGCGCCCGATTGCATGGGTGGTCAGCCAGGATTCGAGCGGCTTGGTGAATGCTGCGCCGTTTTCGTTCTTTAACGCGTTCGCCGGCGAACCACCGGTCGTGGGTATCGGCATGGGAAGTCACAAGCCGGGGCAGCCGAAGGATAGCCGATCCAACATCCGGGAAACTGGACAGTTCGTCGTGAACCTGGTTTCTGAAGAAACCGCCGAAGCGATGAACATAACCGCCATCGGGTTCGAGCGTGGAGTAGACGAATTGGCGCAGGCAGGGCTGACTACCTACCCCTCGGTGCGCGTCAGGCCGCCCCGTATCGCGGAAAGTCCTGTGGCGATGGAATGCGAGCTGATGCAGATCATCGAGCTCGGATCGGACAACGGACTGGTGCTTGGCCGCGTGCTCGCGATGCACGTTCGCGATGACGCGGTTCTCGATGCCGAGAAGCACTACATCGACACGCCAAGACTGAAGCTGATCGGCCGCATGCACGGTACGGATTGGTACGCCCGCACTTCGGACCTTTTCCATATGGCGCGGATATCTTTGGAAGGTTGGAAGAAAACCGCTGCGTCTGCCGAGCGACAAGCACCGGCAGCCCACATCCGGCGGTCTCAGTGAGCCGTTCGCACAGGGCGGCAACCGAGGTGGTCACTTCGAGTGGCAAGTGGACATGAATGGATTCCCGCTAAAGGTCAGCGAACTAAACAACCTGCCGTTCAAGACTGTGGTCGGCTCGACAAACGCGTTACCCCCCGGACGAGCCAAGGCCGCAGAATCCCTTCTGCGCGTGCAGCTGGTTCCCAAACTCGGCAAGCGCGTGCGAGACAAATTCACACACCTTCCAACAATTGTGTCCACGCCGTTCAGGCGAAAATGGAAGACTCGCAGCCTAGAACGCAAGCTCATCCCGCCAACGCATCCCTCAGATTTTTCGGGTAGTCGTCGAAGCCCGAGCACGGTGCTAGAATCCATGCCTGCCTAGAGTAAATGGGAATTGTGCTTGTAAATACCGTCGATACCGTATAGATACGAGTGGTCGGTTCGATTCCTGTACAGAGGGCGTAGGGTGGCGATCAAACCGCTTCCGGTCGTGCGGCCAGGCGAAAGGACAAATCCTGCGGGGAAGCCGGTACGCAACAGGATACTCTTGTCGATGCCCGACTCCGAATACCGCGCGATCCGGCCGCACCTGGAGTATCTCCGCCTGCCGGATCATCGAAGCCTGCACGAGCCGCACCAGAAACTCGAGTTTGTCCATTTTCCCAACCAGGGTTTGATTTCTCTTGTGGTCGCGCTGAACAATGGAGAGACTGTCGAAGCCGGCCTGCTCGGGAACGAAGGAGTTGCCGGGTTGCCGGCGGTTCTCGGCTTGACGAGAAGCCCACTTCGCGAGATTGTGCAGATCGCGGGGGATGGGTTCAGGTTGAGAGTCGGGACGTTGCAAGAAATTTTGCGAGTTACGCCACAGCTTCAAATCATGCTCAGCCGCTATGCCGCTGGGCTGGCGATGCAAGTCGCGCAAACAGCCGCGTGTAATCGGTTGCACAACATCAAGCAGCGGCTTGCGCGGTGGCTGCTGATCGCTCAAGATAGGGTCGATTCTGGGTTTCTACCGATCACACACGATTTCCTTGCGACCATGCTCGGGACGGACCGACCGAGCGTGAGCTTGGCAGCCGGTATCCTGCAGAAAGCACAGATAATCGAGTACGCGCGCGGGGCGGTGAAGATTCTAAACCGGAAAAAACTCGAAGAGTTTGTTTGTGAATGCTACGCAGTCGTCAAACAATACCACGGCGAGTCTTGATGGAATAACAGTCCGAACCCAGGAGTATTTGGTATGACCGCGAGTTCATGGCTCGATGATTCGATTGCGCACTGCATACCTCACAAGTTCAGTCACGTTGTGGATCTTCAGTTTACGCATGATGTTCGAGCGGTGCGTCTCCGCTGTCTTAACGCTGAGGTCAAGAACTGAAGCCACTTCCTTGCTGCTCTTGCCTTCGGAAAGCAGCTGCAGTATCTCGCGCTCGCGGGACGTAAGCCGATCCTCTGTTGGTTCTGGTTTTTCCAGACCAGACGATGCCGAATTCAGACCGGTTAACATCGCCTCGGTCGCCAGAGGTGTGAAAAATGGCCTGTGTTTCGCCAATGCTTCGACGGCCGCCACTAGGTCCCGGTCAGAATCGGACTTCACAATGTATCCGCGCACGCCCGCCCCTACGACGTCGCGGACAAGCTGATCGGAGTAATGCACCGACAGGATGAGAATTTCCGTATTCGGCGACGCCTTCTGAATTTTTCGTGCAGCCTCTATGCCGTTTAATTCGGGCATGGTGATGTCAAGAACAGCAATTTCCGGCCTCAATTGTTTGGCTTTTTCTACAGCCTCTCGGCCAGTCTGCGCCTCGGCGCAGATTGTCCAGCCCGGATGGGATTCCAATAGGGATTTGAGTCCACGGCGCATGAGATCGTGGTCGTCGGCGATCAGAATTCGGAGCGAGTTCATTTTGAGCTCTTCCGTCTTAAGAAAAACAGCACTCTAGATTCTGACCGGGACCGCTGTCTGTTTGATATCCGACAGACGAAACTGTTCGGGTGCGCTCGCTAGCTGGGATGTTCCTGGGTCGCTCTTTGGGGTTTGCGGAGACATCCGCGTCTTCGGAACTGTCTTGCACAGGCGCCGGAGGCGGTGTTCATAACAAAGATGAGCGAGGCCGGGGCGAAATTCTCTGTTTCCGAAGCGTGCGATGCTGCAAATCCCAACCGGAAAATATGCTATGCGCGGTTGCCATGCAGCCAGGATGGCCAGGGCGACAATCGATGGCGGGCGGCTAGGCGCTGGTTGATTATTATGATCGCATCGATTTTCAGGTTGCAACAGCACTTCTTCAGAGGCTTTCGAAGAAATCTACTGCATAAAATTCGATAGCGTCTCTTCGAACTACGACCCTGCTGTCGGTACTTACCGGTGCGGCGTGAGTTCCGTGATTCCGAAGATGACGAACATCACGCGTAAGCAGTTCCTCTACCATCCTATTGCCAGAGCTGTTCGCGTTTCTTGAGCTGGCTCTGCTGCTTAAAATGGCCATCCTCGAGCAGTGCGTTTTGCGCCCGCGTCGGCACCCAGTGACGACGGTGGGTTCACAATGCAATAGAGTATGACCCCATCGGACGGCATATTGAGATTTCCGTGGGTCCGCGTAATATCTGGGACCTGAGCGTCATTGAGGCTCCTTCAGGCTAAGATGAGTATGCAGGGCTAGGCGCCATCGTGCCGTTTTCGCACCGCGAACTCGATGCGGTCGTGGTCGGGTCCGGACCCAATGGTCTGGCCGCCGCGATTACTGTCGCACGGGCGGGGCGTTCGGTTTTGGTCCTCGAAGGAGAGGAAACCATCGGCGGTGGCACGCGCTCCGCTGAGTTGACCCTCCCAGGGTTTCTGCACGACGTCTGCTCCGCAGTACATCCCCTAGGAGCCGCGTCTCCATTTTTTCGCACCCTTCCGCTTGCCGAGCACGGCCTTGAATGGATTCACCCTTCCGCGCCGCTCGCGCACCCTCTTGACGATGGTAGTGCGGTCGTCATCGAGCGCTCCATCGCGATGACCGCCAGGAACCTGGGCCCAGATGGAGACCGATACGCTCAACTCATGGGCCCTCTCGTCTCCAACTGGCCAAGGCTTGAGTCGCTTTTGCTCGGGCGACTTCGCTTTCCGCGGCATCCGATCGTCGCGGCTCGCTTTGGTCTGCTCGCAATGCGATCGGCTTCAAGGCTCGCCCGGAGTACTTTCCGCCATCAGAGAGCGCGTGCACTGTTCGCAGGGATGGCGGCGCATTCCATTTTGCCACTGGAGCAGGCCCCGAGCTCAGCGTTTGGACTTGTGCTCGGAATTATGGCACACGCGGTGGGCTGGCCATTCGCTCGGGGAGGGTCGCAGAGAATCGGGGAGGCGCTGGCGTCCTACCTGCGTTCGATCGGCGGCAAAGTCGTGACGGGTACGACAGTCGAGTCGCTCGATCAACTTCCACCCGCACGTATCACCCTCTGCGACGTTACCCCGCGCCAGCTCCTGCGTATGGGTGGACAGCGCTTCCCCGCGAGATTCCGCGGCAAACTCGAGCGTTACCGCTATGGACCTGGTGTCTGCAAGGTGGACTGGGCGCTCGACGGGCCAGTTCCATGGACAGCCAAAGCGTGCGCCCGAGCCGGCACGATTCATTTGGGCGGCACGCTCGATGAAATAGCGGCATCCGAGCATGCACCGTGGGGAAGTGAGCCTGCCGAAAGGCCCTTCGTGCTGCTCGCCCAACCGACGCTTTTCGATTCAACACGCGCTCCTGCTGGCAAGCACGTAGCATGGGCCTATTGCCACGTTCCGAACGGGTCGAGCTTCGATATGACCGAGAGGATCGAAGACCAGGTGGAGCGGTTTGCACCGGGATTTCGTAGACGAATTTTGCAGCGCAGCACTATGACCGCCGCGAGTCTTGAGCTTCGCAACCCGAATTTGGTGGGCGGTGATATCAGCGGTGGGTCGTCGGAACTGAAACAGTTCTTTTTTCGCCCGACCTGGCGGCACTACCGGACTCCAGCAAAAAGCGTTTATCTCTGCTCCGCATCCACGCCGCCCGGAGCCGGTGTCCACGGATTGTGCGGCTATTTGGCAGCCCGCGCCGCCCTGAGTGATAGCTTCTGAGATCCGCCCTCGCCTGGCACAAGTGCGCTAGACAGCTGAATTCACGGCACCTCAGTGACTTTACCATCGCGCCCTCAGGGCCGGTTGCGCGAGCAGTTGCACCCACCGGCGGGGAGTCGCTACATCTCCCAAAATCCTTCCACATGAGAATTGCAATGGTCCGCACAGGGTTTCGGAGTCCCGGAGTGCGCATCGCGTGCAGATAGGTCGCATGCGCTTTTGAACCGCAGACCGTCGCAGCGACGGCATCGACGAAAGGTCTGCAGCTGATTGGTTTTTTCTTGCGCCTCGGCATTACAATTATCTTCAGGATGGAATCATGGCAACTTTCTTCGACAACGATGATGCCGTCGAGGTGGTCGCTCTCCGTGCGAAGGCCAGGCGGGTCTTTCTTCTCTCGCCGGCCAATGCGTCCGGAATCCGGGCTCGCCTCATATTAGGTGAACAGGCGCGTTTCGAACTAGCCGTACGTCTTCGCGAAAGCCGGGTGCCACTTGGCGAAATCTTTAGCTTCATCAGCGGCCTTTATTTCCGAGGCAAACTCGCGTACGCACATGCATTCGCTGAACCCCCGGCCGCCGCACCGGGGATCCTGATCATCACAGCATCGCGGGGCTTGGTGCCACCGGAAACTCCGTTGACCTTGGATGAATTACGCGAGATCGCGGAAGTTCCGATTCACGCGGGGGACGCAAGATACCGCGGTCCGCTCGAGCGAGACGCACTGCACCTCGCTCAACAGATAGGGGCCGATGGCGAAGTCGTGCTCCTGGGAAGCATAGCGACGCCGAAGTACGTGGAACCTTTGCTAGGAATTTTTGGGGATCATCTGATGTTCCCCGCCGACTTTGTCGGACGGGGAGATATGAGCCGCGGCGGCCTCATGTTGCGTTCGGCACGCGACGGTGTGCAGCTCAGGTATGTGTCCGCAGCGAAATCGCTGCGTCACGGGCCAAGGCCTCCCAAGCAGCCGAAGCTGCCACGCGTTGCTTGCCGGCCATCAGATAAATAGCCCGGCGCCGAAAAATCGAGCCATACAACAACCTCCTCGGATAACTTACTGGATTTGCGGGATGGTAGGTTGGGGAAGCCTTTCTGTAGCCTGAAGCAGTCTGGGAATCGTTTTTTTCTGGGCTGCTTGCAGCGAATTGATCGGATCTGGGATCAATCGTGGGCTACGGCGGTCAATTCAAGGAGGGTACAACCCAATGGAACATAAAGACCTAAAGGAACTCTACGTCGATGAACTGAAGGACATTTATAACGCCGAGAATCAGTTAGTGAAAGCTTTGCCAAAGATGGCCAAGTCGGCCACCTCGCAAGCGCTGCGTAGCGGATTTGAAGAGCACCTCGAGCAGACCAAGGAGCACGTCGAGCGCCTGGAAAAGATCTTCAGCGAGCTGGGCGAGAAGCCGGCGGGCAAGAAGTGTAAGGGTATGGAAGGTCTGGTTAGCGAAGGGCAAGAAATTATGGGCGAAGACTACGAAAACGAGGTAAAGGACGCCGCCTTGATCTCGGCCGCCCAGCGCGTTGAGCACTACGAGATAGCAGCATATGGCACCGTTCGCACCTACGCTCAAATCCTTCGGGAACAGCCGGCGGTTGAACTACTCGAACAGACGCTCGAAGAGGAGAAAGAGACCGATCAGAAATTGACCGATCTGGCGGGCGAAATCAACGTGCAAGCCGCAGGGTCGGAAGCCGGGTCTGAAGAGGAAGATTCAGAGGAACCGACGGGCCCTCGGAAGAAGGCAAAGTCCGCGAGAGCCTAAGTGAAATAAGAGATACCTTACCAAGGGAGGGTGATGAAACGCGAACAGAACAGAAAGATCGTGATGAGCGTTATCGGGATCGTCGGCGGATGAGAACCCGAGGGGGAGCTGATCCGAAATCGACCGGCTACATGGAACAACCCTGATTACGTCGGCATAGCTGCTGAATCTTGGCAAACTAACCCGTGCAGGTTACAGATAGGTGATCAGGGCAGCCAGCCAGGAATCAACATAAGCTCGAGGCGGGCTCGAGGTGGCCCACCTGGGAAGAATACCCCCTGAGGCTGGACCCTCGGGCCCGTTTTTACGGGTGGTCAGAGAATCGGTTCGCATCTAGGGTTCAAATTCAGAGCACCCATGACCCTCAATGAATATCGGAAGAAACGTCGCTTCGGAATCTCGCCTGAGCCCCCCGGCGATAGCAATGCACAAAAATCTCGGGCCGCCGGCATTTACGTTATTCAGAAGCACAGGGCATCTCATCTTCACTACGATTTGCGCTTGGAGTCGAATGGCACACTTCTTTCCTGGGCCGTCCCCAAGGGGCCTTCGCTCGATCCTTCCGTTAAGCGTCTGGCCATGCAGGTCGAAGATCACCCTGTCGAATACGCCGAATTTGAGGGGGTGATCCCTGAAGGTGAATATGGTGGCGGCACCGTGATGGTGTGGGACAAGGGCACTTGGTCGCCCCAATCGGATATTGCTGCGTCGCTAGCGAAAGGAGATCTGAAATTTAGTCTTCACGGCGAAAAGTTGAAGGGTTCCTGGGTCTTGGTTCGGACCCGCGGCTACGGGAGCAGTTCAAAGACGGCTTGGCTCCTGATCAAACACCGTGACCTGTTTGCATCTGCTACCAGAGACATTACCGAGGAGATGCCACGTTCTGCCACTAGCCGAAGACTTCTCGCGGAAATCGCGCGTGATAACGGCGGAGATGTTGCGAAAGCCGCTGCGGGGGATCCGGTTGAAAAAAAGAAGGGGAAAATAGAAACGGACCCCGCGGGCGAGAAATTTTTCAAAACAAGCCGCCTACCGGGAGCAAAGCGGTCCGGGGTGCAAATCAAGAAACGTCGCAGGAAACCAACGTAGAATCGCGCGGGCTTCGCGCCTGAGAGCACTGTTGCCCACCGTCATCCCATTGCGTGTTGCACCCGTGCTCGCTACTCTTGTGCGTAAGCGCTTCGACAAAAAACGGCTGGGTCTGCGAGAAAAAGTACGATGGGTACTTGGCTCATAAGGAAAGGGACCGCGTTCAATTGCTGTCACGAAATGCCATCGACTGTACCACCGGATTCGCCGCCGTTGCGGCTGCTCTCAGAGACTTGCGCCCCGCAACCCTCTTTCTCGATGCCGAGGTCGTAGTGTTTGACCGCCAAGGTGTTTCTCGCCTCCAGCTACTGCAGAACAACGGCCAATTTGTTTACACGGATTTCGATTGCCTTTTCAAGAACGGCCGATATTTGCGACCAGAACCCTTATCGGCACGCCGTATCATACTCGAACAATCTGTTGGCCCCGGGCAAAGTAATATGGCATTCCGAAGCCTTGCGGCCAACGGCCTTGAAGCGTATCGCGTGAAGGGATAGTAGCGAAGAACTCTCGTCGCCCTATATTGCAAATCGTTCGACGACACGGCTCAAGGTCAATCAGGAGGACGAATTCGTGATCGGCGCCTTCACCGAGCCTTCGGGCTCTGGCAAGCATTTCGGCGCACTGCTGCTTGGCGCCTACGACCACTCGAAACCCGGCTATGCGGGAAAAGTCGGGACTGGCTTCGACGAAAAAACCCTCGCTTGGCTCTATGTCCAGTTTCGTCGGCTCGTCCGCGAGCGTTCTGATTTGGTGGACCTTCCGCGAGACAGAGGCGTGACGTTTATTGCGCCGCGCCCAGTCGCCCGGATATCCCATCAGGAATGGACGGGGGACAACAAACTTCGACAGTCAGTGTTCCTCGGGTTGCGTGACGACAGAAGTGCACGGCAATTGCGCTTGCCGGAGTTTTTCGCATGAAAAAAACAAAGTCCAGCAACATAAGAGCCAAAGGTTTCCCGGTCAACATATCGCATCCCGATAAAGTATTCTGGCCCGATGAGGGTTACACCAAGCTCGACCTGGCCGAATATTACGCTGCCATTTTCCCCAAACTATCACCGTACGTGAAGGACCGTATTCTTTCTCTAGAACGCTGTCCCGATGGCCTGAGCGGTTCGTGCTTTTATCAAAAAGAGAGCCCAAACATGCCGCCAGGCACAGCAACGAAGCGAATTCGTCACACAGGACAGTCTGCCAGGTACACCAATTACGTGGTCGGCGGATCTCTAGCCACGCAACTGGCACTCGTCAATCTTGGCTGCATCGCTGTCCACGTCACAGGGACACGTGCAAGCAAAGAGAGACAGCCCGACTGGGTGTGCTTCGATGTGGATCCTCAATCGGGGAATTTCAGTGAAGCCGCCCGAGCCGCGCTGTATGTCAAGGAAGCCTTAGAAACTTTGAAGCTGGTCTCCTTCCCTAAGACTTCCGGCAGCCGCGGCATGCATGTCTTCGTTCCGATTCGCCTGGGTCCGGATGTCGACGAAGTTCTGTCCTTCGCAAAATCGCTGGTCGCCCGTGTGGCGGCAGCGTACCCGAAGGAGTTGACGGTCGAGCATTCGATCGCAGAGCGCGGGAAGCGAGTTTATCTGGACCCCTTTCGTAATGGTTTCGGCCAAACCGTCGTCGCGCCGTATTCCTTAAGGCCGCGTCCCCGAGCCCCCTTCTCGGCCACCTTGGAGTGGTCAGAAGTGAAGCCCGGGCTGGATCCAGCCGATTTCAACATCGCTAATTTCCAGAAACGTCTGAAACGGGCCGATCCCTGGCAAGAATTCTTTGCCGAGCGGCGATCACTGAAGGATGCCATACGCTTGTTGAACACACGGTGATGTCGACCCAATCGGGTAGGCTCGTCTTGACCATACAGGGACAGGAGATGAGTTAAGACAGAATGAATGAACGCAAAAAGCCCGGACAGTCGCTTCCGGCGATGCTATTCGATCTGGATGGTACGCTCGTCGATAGTGTCTATCAGCACGTCATAGCTTGGAGCGAATCGTTCGACCACTACGGCGTTCATATTCCGGCTTGGAAAATCCATCGCCGTACTGGCATGAGCGGAAAGCTATTCGCCCCTATGTTGCTGCGGGAAATCGGACACAAAGCCGATAGAACCAGGATCGAAGAGCTCGAAAAGCGCGAGCTAAGGAATTTTGAAAGGCAGCTGAGAGAGGTCCGGATTCTGCCGGGCGCCGTTGATCTGGTTCGCGGTCTCTCGCGCCTTGGGATTTCCTGGGCGCTTGCAACGAGCGGAAATCGCCGTCAGGTTGAGAAACTGTTGAAGGGTTTGCATGTGCCTCCTTCTGTCCCGGTAATTACAGGAGATGACGTGAAGAGCGCCAAGCCGGCATCTGTTCCTGGTTACCGCACAGCACCTCGGTGTTTCCCTCAGCGACTGCGTGGTGAGTCCCTGGGATCTTCTCGCTGCACGGCGCATGAAAGCACTGGGAGTGGGTTTGTTATGTGGCGGCTACGGTAAGAAGAACTAGAACGAGCTGGCGCTCATCGGGTCTATGAAAGTCCCATCGAGTTACTCCAGAATCTTTCGGATTTAGGAATCTATCCAGACCAATAGAAACGAGCTGGTGATGTTTGCTCCTATTCGATGATTACAAGCAGCCGAGGGCGGTACGGGGAAACACCCAGGAGGCGGGTAAAGCCGCCAAAAAGAAGCGGACCATTACCCACCTCGAAATCGGTACATACAGCGTTTGGCGAAGTACGCTACTAAAGTCGCGGAGCGCAATCGCTCATCGAAATGAAAATCACTACAAATCCCTGCGCAAAATCATCGCCACTGTCTCGGTTCGGGGCTCGGGAACTCTTGATGGCCGCCCAGTCATTTTTTGCCATCGACGGCATCAAACAGGCTCACCCGCCTTCGCGCCGGGGTGAGCGAGCTGTTTTTGAGGTCGTCAAAAGCGTTCCGGCCGCTCAGCGAACCTGACATTTCATTCTCGTGTTCAATCACTGCACCAAATTGCTCCTCGGGGCTGCTAGTTTCTTCCACCGGGCTTACGAAATGCTCGAGACGCCGAAAGTCTTCTAGTTTGTGCGTGTCTCCTACCTTTGCCCTATTCAGTCCCGTACGTAATATGGGGATTGATCAAGTGCGGTGATTCGCTGTTCTCGGCTCCCTACGCTGTCCAGTTCTTTCACCCCGCTCGAGCCCCCGCAGATCTGAAGACCCGGCTGCGGCTCCAGCGGCATGCCGACAGCATGCCCGCACCTCCGCGCAATCGTCCGCGACTCCGCGACAACAACACGATAGGGCTTCGCGGAATGATTGACCGTTCGGGCGGCTTCAGGCGTCGGCGGCCTTCTCCTTGTCCCTGCTCTTTTGGGGTTCCGTAGCAGTCTTCAGTTCGTTGGGAGGTTCCCGAACCGCCGTGGACGATGCGTCCTTGTGCGGGATAGGCAGAATGGCTCGAACCGTAGTGCCGCGCCCGGGGACGCTCTCGATCTCGAATACCCCCTGCAATTGCATCACACGCTCGCGCATCCCGGCGATTCCAACGCCCAGTGGCGGCACGTCCCGGCCCGGCGCGGGAGGAGGCAAGGCCAGGCCGGAGCCTTCATCCCGCACCTCCGCTCGAATCTGCCCTTCTTCGCGTGCCAGGCGAATTGTGACCGTCTGGCTGCCGGAATATCGGTGAACGTTAGTGAGCGCCTCTTGCACGACGCGGAATATCGTCGTCTCGATCTCCTGCGGATACCTTCCAAAATCGTCGGCCACCTCGATCTCCGCTTGAATGCCGCTCCGGTCAGCGAAACCTCTGGCGTACCAGCGCAGCGCTAAGCCCAATCCCCCTTCATCCAGCATGGGAGGGTGCATTAGGTAGGAGACGACCCGCACTTCGCGGACGGCATCTTCGGCGAGCTGGACGGATGCGGCCACCAGGTCACGCGCCGCTTCATCGTCTTCCGACAGCACATCCCTCAGACGTCCTAGCATCATTTTCAGGGCCGCCAGGCTCTGCCCCGCCGTTTCATGCAGTTCCCGCGCCATTTGTCGTCGCTCCGCGTCGCGGGTCCGCAATAACTGCTGCGAAAGTCGCCGAAGGGCTTCTTCCGCTTGCTTCTGTTCGGTGATGTCCTGCGACATCCCCATGAGCCGCAGCGGTAGTCCTGCTTCGTCATACACGGGCACGGCACACACGTGCACGATGCGGAGGCTGCCATCGGCGTGCAGGCAGCGCAGTATATTGTCGATAGGCCGATGCTCGGCCACGGCTTGGTTTCTGTCGCGTTGGCCACGCTCGCGGTCGTCCGGATAGACCATTTGCCAGAATGAATCCCGGGACAGGAACGTTTTCTCTGGATCGAGCCCCAGCATTCGATACATCTGCTTGGACCAGGTGAGCGTGCCCGTTCTCAAATCCATTTCCCAGCTCCCCAGATTGGCGAGTTGCTCGGCCTGTGTCAGCAGGGATTCGCTCTTGCGCAACATCTCTTCGGCTTCTTTGCGCTCCGTGATGTCCTGGGCCATGCCCACGAGCCGAAGCGGTTGTCCGGTTTCATCGTAAGAGGGCACTGCACGTGCTTGAATCGTACGGACACGTCCATCCGGAAGCACACACCGCACTTCGTACTCGACGGGTCGCCGGTTTGCGATCGCGCTAAGATTTTCCCGCTGCGCACGCTCCCGGTCGTCGAGAGGGACCATTTGCCAGAAGCGGTCGGCCTTTTCGTACACTCCTTGCGGGCTAAGGTTCAGCATCCGATAGATCTGCTCGGACCAGACGAGCGTGTCCGTCTTTAAATCCAACTCCCAACTCCCCAGATTGGCGAGTTGTTCGGCCTGCGCCAGCAAGGATTCGCTCTTCCGCAGCCTCTGTTCCGCATGGTTGCGCTCGGTAATGTCACGGACCACGGCGACTCGGTAGCCCTGGTCAAGTTGGACATGCTTTAAATTGACCTCTACAGGAAACGTCGACCCGTCCTTCCGCCGGTGGACTGATTCCCTGATCACCGATCCTGATTTCTGCAATTCCTTCCTAATCCGTGCGACCGAAGACTGGTCGAGAGTCGGATCGATATCGAATGCGGTTAGAGATAGAAGTTCTTTGCGGGTGTAACCAAGGTCCAGGCAGGCTTTCTCATTAATATCGAGGATACGGAGAGTCTGCGGCTCAAACACTTCAATGGCGTCGTTCGATCGGTCAATCAATGTCCGGAACAACATCAGCTCCCGCTCGGTTCGCTCGCGTTCGGACACATTGTGAAGCAACCTCTTGACCTCGCGTTCGGGGCCGTCACGCACCAGGAACTCTTCGGGCGGAACGAAATAGAAGTTATCGCAGATCATACCGCGGTAGACCACGAGGGGATGGGTACGGATCACGTTGAGGAGGAGTTCTGGCGAGCACCTCCGCCGGTCGTACTGGCAGAGAGCCAGGCAGCCGATCTCGGCCAGCATCTTCGTGACCAGGCTCTCGTATTCTATCCACCGATCGATGCCGGGGGCTCCCCGCTTCACCCAGCCCGTCTCCCCGGCTATCCGCAGCCCGGTGTACCCGCTACGTCGGGCCTCCTTCATCTGTTCTCTCCAGAAGGTGTCGACTTTCCCGGGTTCGAAATCGCTGCTCCTGAGGTAAGTCCAATCATGGGTAGTCACTATGAGGGCGCCTGACCTGATGGCGTGGTCCACTTCGATGCCGGTGCCGTTTAGGGCTGCCCGCACCGGTTCGAGCCTCTGTTCGTCATCCGCAACATAGACACATTTCTCTCCCCGCTCCAACCCGATGCGGATGAACGGGATGACAGAAGCGAACTGCTCTTCCTGGCTTTCGTAGACGCAGCAGACGTGACCCGGCGGCCGCAGCCGCTCGATTGCATCCCGTAACGATGTTGGCATCAGCCCCCCCTGAGGGAGTCTCGAAGAGCATCCCGAGTCTAGCCCCCGCTGCCCGGTGGACGAAGGCATCGAGGTCTTGCGTTGGGGCTCCCCATTTGTGTGTTCAGCTCTGCTGCGCCTGGTCGAAACAGAAACTGCAAAAAAGTCGTCGCAGATTCATCGAGGAACGCTCCGCGAGGGTGCACGATATTCGTCAACCCAGTGACGAAACCGTCTCTTTGAACGTCGGAAATAGTCCGCAGGGCGGCTAGATGAATTCCCCCGGCTGCATTAGGATAACCTTTTGACCCAGAGTCAAGTCCGTATAAGTTCGTACGTAGTAGTACTGGATGGCGCGGGCCAGGATCGCGGTTCGGCTCCGGCTTCCTGAGTCAAATCTACAAGTAATTTTTCTAAACGAACACCTTCCACCAGGGCCGCTAGCTGCGTATGAGTTGTTTTCTCCTGATTTTCTGGTTTTTGTATCTACAAACGCGCTTTGCTCGATCGCTCCGGCTGCTTCCCGGATATCGCCCGTCACGACCCCTCAGCCGCACTTCCGCGCCAAACAGCTTCCTAATTAAGACCCGGCCGAGCTCTCCAAGTTCGACGCGAGCACCGTCAAATGATCCAAGCCGTTTCGATCTCAGATTGACGCCAGAGGGCGGCTGACATATGGTTTTGCTCCAGGCAACGTTGAAGCCGAAGTCTCCGCATGCACATCTTCGTGACTAATTTTCAACTAATTCGACCGGAGACGTGAATGGAAATGACAAGGGCTGTGGTCCAGTGAGGTGCAAAAATGTTCGGGGCTCTTATGAGGAATCCCATTTGGTTTCTGACGTTTGCTTTGATTTTCGTCCCTGCGTTCGGAGCTGAGCCTGCGCAGCAAGAAAAGGGCATGGACCTTACGTGGGCATTCCCGGGCACCGACAAGGTTCTTCCGCCCGGTGATGACGATAGCGTGGTAAGACAGGTGCCGGGCAGCGCCAAATCTTACACTCAGGCACAGATCGACGATCTTTTCAATCCGCCGGACTGGTTTCCCGACGAACATGTCCCGATGCCGCCAGTCGTTCAGCATGGGAGCGGAGCGGTGGCGCCTGCATGCGCCTCTTGCCACCTCGCGTCGGGACTTGGTCATCCCGAATCTGCCAATCTCACAGGCCTTTCTGCCGACTATCTCTTGCGCCAACTAGCTGACTTTAAAAGCGGAGCCAGAAAGGACACACCTCCACGGATGACCGTATTTGCGAAGGCTCTGTCGGAAGAAGACGCGCAGCAAGCCAGCAAGTGGTTTGCGTCCCTCAAACCGAGCGTTTGGGAGAAGGTGGTCGAAACCGATACTGTGCCGAAGACCTTCGTTGACAAAGGGCGCATGCGTTTTGCACTGCCGGGTGGCGACACGGAGCCGATCGGCCATCGCATCATTGAGTTGCCCCAGGACCCATTGCGAGTAACTAGCCGTGATCCACACTCCGGATTTATCGCTTACGTGCCGGTAGGCAGCACCGCCAAAGGCGAGGGGTTGGTTACGACTGGCAGTTCGGGCAAGACGATTACCTGTTCAATCTGTCATGGTCAATCGCTAACCGGCTTGGGCGAGGTGCCCAGGATCGCAGGACGCTCGCCTCTCTATATCGTCCGACAACTCTATAACTTTCAAACCGGCGCTCGCGCTGGTGGCATGGGCGAACTGATGAAAGCTGTCGTTGCGCAATTGAACCAAGACGACATGGTTGCGATCGCTGCTTACGTGGCCGCGCGTGCCCCATAGCGGAGAACGCCTGTTTAAACCGTCAAGCGTCTCTTGGAATTGGACGGCTTGACGGAGACTCTGAAGACCCGGATGTGCGCATGAGTCTTGCTTAGAGACCAGAGAATTGATGAAAACACCATCGGGCTCGAGGCAGCAACCCTCACAACGAGTCTTACTGCACCGCCCAGATTGGCAGCTAGACCAGAAACTGGAGTCGACTCGACTTGTGCTGACCGCTCTAACCGGCCCGATCATGGGAATCGGCCATTGGCAACGGCGCACAGTTGTTCCCTTGCCGCGCTTGCGCCACCATCTCCCCCAGAACGGTTCTGGTCTCCGCCGGGTTGCTCACTTCCCGCAAGAATGCGATGCGTGCACCACGCGCGCCATCTTGGGTTTTCAAGCGAATGTGAAAGCCGAGTCGGTCGACCGAAGCCATGGACACTTCCTGAGACTCAATTCCAGCAAATATCCGGGCAAGAAGGATGAGCGCATCCCCGTGATCGGTATTCATGTGCTCGATGATATCGGTTGCACAATCAGCCAGCGGGTCGGGTCGCTCGTGGTAATATTCCGAGGCGGAGACCCAACCCATCACACCAAAGCCGCCCACGTAGTAAACGTCCAGCACGTCCATTCGGTAAAAGGAGAAGTCTTCAAAGTCCACCCAGTAATTGCTGTTGGCGTAACGCGCCAGGTAGAGTTTCCGTGCTTCAGCCACCTCCGGCTTCGGTACGGGTAAAACATTTCCGAGCAACGTGACCCTAGAAGATCCTAAGGGTTCACTGCCGGCGTCGGGCTGCGTCACTAACAGGCTGGAACGCGGGTCCGTCTGCACATTTTGAGTATGCATCGCCATCGTGCTGATGAGCAAAATGGGATGCCCGAGGTCGTCCAGCCCGTACGGCATCACGGATCCGAACGGAAAACCATGCTGTTTGCGCGAAAGTGTTGAAAGACTGCCGATTCGGCCTAGGTACACCAAGGTACGCGCACGCTCGGCAAACGTAGGCTCGGCGACCGCAGATTGATTACTTGCCGTGCCTGTTCCCGCGTGTTTTCCTGCCGGTAATGAAGACATTGTCGATCTCCCGCGTGGGTTCGGCCAATTATCCGAGGTTTCTCTGGTGCCTTGGGGTCCTCGAACAAGTTAACACGGCGACGCTTGGGTTGTCCGTCCGAAAGGGAACGCATCAAGTATGCCACTTCTGAAGGGCGAGTTCAGGGAGATTGCTATTAAGTGCGCCGTCAACGAGAGGAAATCGGAAGAGGTCTATTGATAAACGCTGGGCGACTTTTGAAGACCTAATCCCGCTGCGGATGTCCGTGAATTGGTCGTGCCGGAACGGGCTTCGCTGTACCTGGGAGACAGGCCTGATTTCGAGTAGCGCCCGCTACCAGCCGAACCGAGTGAGTCGCCCGTTGCGGGGGAACCTGCTGATCTGCTTCACTCAGCCACACAAGACAACGTTGCTCTCACGTGTGTGACGGCAAAGAGGCGGCAAATAAAGCTAAATCAGGCACTTAGAGTTTCGGCTTTCGTGGAGGTTGGAGGCCGAATTCGAATAGAGCCGCATAACGCTCGGACCATTTACGATGGTTTCATCTGGACCACCGCCGGCTTCAGGCACATTAGGAGCTGTCAGCTTGCCTGTCGCATCCACCTAGTCATGGCCTGGCAGTGCATGCAGTACAGCAGAACGCCATGCACGGTTTCGAACTCTCCGAAGGAAGATTCCCCAAGGTGAACCGCTTCGCAGTTTCGACAACAATTGCAGACCAGGAAGACAAGATCTTCAGGCTCGTCGAGATCGAACGGCGTGGGGAACTCGATCTCCCAAAGATTAGCCTTCGAGTCCACGAATTCCACCGCGTAGACGCAGCCATCGGTCCGCTCCCCAATCTTTCCCTTGATGCGAACTCTCGCCTCCGTGTTGGTGTCCAAACGGCGGATGATCACCTCCTGTGCTGGCATTAACTTCTGTCGCGTAAGGATCGAAGCCCCGAACTGACTGAGCGTCAATGTCTCGGTGTTCTCTAAGAACTGCAGGCCTGTCGCGCTAGCTCCGACTAACTGGAGGGGGAGCCTGGCATACAAGCGCTCACTTCGACGGCGACGACCGCGACGTAACTTTCGCTCTTGCATAAGTGGCCCTACATTCGAACAGGTAATCGTTGCGAGTCATGATTCGTAGGCCATTTCAGGTGACCCCAGCGGCAGCCTACACCTGGCGACACAGGCCCGCGCTTTGCCCGATCTCATGGCTTCGATCAGTGTGACAAAAGCCTATACCGTTTTTCGGCGCTAAGCCACTGGAATCGCGCCCGCACAAATGCCTACAAGGAGGTCCTTGAGTTAGGAACAATGGTCTAGTTTCAATCCCCCGCTTGCTTGCTCTTCCTTGAGTGCGCACAAGATAACTAGCGCATCTTCGATAGGTCCGCCGTTTTGTGGTCCCTAAGAACTAAAAACTAAAAACTAATTGCTAATACCGGCTGGAGTAAAAAGATCTTCTCCTCTGCGGCATCGATGCGTTCTAGTATTTTCTGTGGGCCAAACCTCCTATACGGCATCAAGCCAAGGCTTCTGCCAATCTGGGATTCTAGATCTTTCGTAAGCCATTCCTTTGGCGGCTCAACAGAGCCGACCGAATGCCTGGGAGTGGCGGAATTTTAGAGCAACAGGTTTCGAAAATCTGCTCACTCTTGAACACTTATCGCATCCTGCAGATCTCGGGGCACTGCGCAAAACAGTGCTGCACATATTATAGTGACCAACCCCCGACAAACTTCAAAGCGGGTGGTCGATTCCCGAATTGAACTTGCGCGCACCCTCGAGTGTTCCACAGGCTGCTTCAAGTCATTGAAAAGGCGGGCACGGAAATTCTCCCTGAGGGGACAGTTTGGGACCTCGGCTTGCACAGAGACAAGGCGTGGGTCGCGTTCCAATTCGATCCGCATCGTCCTGTACGTGGGAAGGAAGGGGCCCACTTACTGGGTGGTTTGGGTCGTTTCCGACCTGCATCTGAGAGGGAAGCTAGGATGGATGCCCCATGGTTCAGTCACGCCTAGGCCGAACCTAAGGAACGCGGCTTTTGGGGGCCCCCGATCCCAAGCGGGGGCCCCCTCTTTTTTCTCAGTCGGCTCAGTCGGTTGTTCGATTTCATCTGAACCGTATTTCGCGTAAGCTATCACTCGCAGTCTTCTGCACCTCCTCCCGGATTGCTCCTGGCCGCAAACCGGCCAGTATTGGCGGGTCATTCCAAGGCTCCCAAGGCTTGTCATCGGACACCGGGCGATCCAGAACGGCTTCGAGATCTTCACAACCAATAGGCCATTGAATCAGGGGGAGAAGTACTACACCGCTCTCTGCCAAAGAATTCTCGACACACGCCAGAGACGGAGTCGCCAATATTGCCGCAGCGGCCGTGTTGTGGCGGTTATCGAGCTGGGCCGGAGGTCCACGAATGGAGAGATCGTCGCGCAGTAGAGCGATCTTGTTGTTGTCCAAGGTAGCTATGAAGTTCGGCATGAGGTCCAATCGACACAGATGTGTCCACAACGGAACAGATATCCGTGATTGCTTGGTCTAGCATGTTGTCCTGTGGGAAAGTAAATAGACCAAAACAAGAGCGAGGCCTCAAGCTTCAGACCAAGTAACACCGGGAATAACGGGCTCCACTTTCGCTCCGCACGGCCCACAGAAGCTCTGAGACTAAGGCAGAGACTAGCGCAGGATCTTGGGACAGGGCGAGGTGTCTTCCTGCGACGAATAGGAGCTAAACCGACAATGCCTTTACTTCAAGTAGTGATGGTCCTGATCGTGGTAGGTGTGCTGCTTTGGCTAGTGAATAGCTTTATTCCCATGCAGGGAACGATTAAGTCGATCCTGAATGGCGTCGTGGTCATCGCGGTCGTTTTGTGGCTCCTGAACATTTTTGGAATGCTTCATTCCCTCTCCCGGATTCACATCGGGGCGTAAGCAAGCCTGAATGCATTGCAGGGGGGGCTGGACACCAACCGAAGCAGCAATCGGGCCAGCGCAACCAACAGCAGACGCGTAGATCGCCGATTTAAGATCGTAAGGAAAAAGCAGAGGAAGCAAGGAGCGAGCAATGCTAGGAGCTATACTAGTTGTTTTTTTGGTTTTGGCACTCGTGGGTGCACTCCCGAGGTGGTCGCACAGCAGAGCGTGGGGCTATTACCCAACCGGGGGACTAGGTTTGGTTCTTTTCATCGTGCTTGTCCTCCTGCTTCTCGGCCGCCTATGACGTAGCGCGCACCTTACGTCCGAAGACGGACGGAGACACACGCTCGCCTCCGAGTGGGTGCGTCCGAGTGCGGCTCGGGCATATCTGTGGCCCGAAGGGAATCGGGCCCCTTCGCGTCACTATGCGACCCTGATGGTCAAGTCAGCGGTGAAAATCAGCGGGTGAAAAATGGATGAGTCTAAACGACGAGCGGTTCAGTTCTTGGAGAAAGAAATCAAGACATACGTAGCGCTGGCCCTATATCTGTCGAAGAAGGGGGTCAAGGAACACCTGAGAGGGGAAGGTAAGAGAATTTTCCTAAGCCCTACCTTCTACAGAGAAAGAATGAAAGAGGCGAAAAGCCTCGTAAATGAACTCAGAAAACCAAATTAGGGCACCGGCTCGAGTCCGACGACGGCTCCGATTGAACCGGTTATTCCGGAACAGAACGCAGTGCTGTAGCCGAGGTGACTCCGAGCACTCCCCCCAGGCCGCGGAGAATACGGCTCCTTGAGTCGGACCGAACAGGACTCCGGCGCCTATGACGGCGACCATCAAGCAGTTGCCGGAGGGAAGGCAAGTCCGGTTCCGCGCATTGCGTTACTCGGTCTGGCGTCGCTCGGCATCGCATTCACTCTGAAGCGGCTGGTGATTTAGCGTTCATAAACGCAACGAGCCCCAGTGCGCCGCGAGTCTCTGCCTCGCGCCGCGACAAGACTTGTCACTGACTCTCAAGACCCGATCGTACGGGCTCGATCGTTTCAGATTTTGTTCATCGTTCGCGCCCAATTGCCGAAGCATCCCCGCAACCGCTAAGGCACCTAAGCGTCGCTCGAACCAGAATACGAATGTGTGCACAATGAGACAGATATCGGCCCGCAAGGCGTCTACCATGGCTGTCGTGCGGGGCAGCCAGAGCGCTGTTTCGTGCGTGAAGCAGTCCGCCCCCTACAGCGTTACCGCCTCGGCTTCAGAAACCTGGGGAAACCGAACAAGGGGTTCAACAATGCTGTGGTGCCGAAGAATGCTCTCCTGATCGAGGAGGCAAAAAACATGAAATCAATCTCTCTAGTTGGAATTCTGCTTGTGGTTCTCGGGGCACTTGCCCTTGCTTACCAGGGAATCACGTATACCCACCGAGAAAAGGTTCTCGACATAGGACCGATTCACGCGACGGCGGATAAGCAAGAACGAATTCCTCTTCCTCCCCTACTCGGAGGACTGGCGTTGGTTGGAGGAGTTGTTCTGGTCTTCGTGGGCGCCAGACAAAAAGCATAGCGGAAGTCTTCGGTCGGGGCCAGGCCAAGAACAACCGGTCCTTCCCTGATTAAAGGCGTGGTTCAAAGCGCCTAACATAAGGTTTCGGAGAGAGCACACTTCCGCCGCCGCAATTCTGATCAAGGAGGTCAGCGATGAGACGAAAAGCTGCGTTCACTTTGTGTTTCATGCTTCTCGCAGGGTCATTGTATGCGGCGAACAAAGAACAAAAACGCCTGGAAAATTCGGGGCTGGTTATGCAAGAAATCATGAATACACCCGAAAACATCCCTCAAGCGGTAATGGAAAAAGCCGAATGCGTCATCGTTTTTCCGTCCGTTCTCAAGGCGGCGTTCATAGTCGGCGGAAGCTACGGACGAGGGGCGATGGTCTGCCGAACGGGCAAGGACTTCAGGGGTTCGTGGGGAGCTCCAGCAATGTACGCGCTAGAAGGCGGAAGCGTCGGATTCCAAATCGGCGGACAAGCGACCGATCTGGTTCTACTGGTCATGAATGAGAGAGGCGCGTCCTCGATTCTGAATAGCAAGGTCAAATTGGGTGCCGACGCCTCTGTCGCGGCGGGTCCCGTGGGTCGCGACGCTTCCGCAAACACGGATGCGTACATGCGAGCGGAAATTCTCAGCTACTCACGTTCGCGCGGTCTCTTTGCCGGCATTTCCCTCGAAGGTTCCACGCTTCGGCCCGATGACGACGCCACCGCTCGCGTGTATGGTCGCAAACTTACGGCGAGTGAAATCGTGTTGGGCGGAAAAATCGGCATTCCAGCGTCGGGCCGCCACCTGGCTGCTATATTACAGAAAAGTGCACCAAGAAATGAATCGAAGGAAACGGCTCGCAAGTAAAGCAATGAGATATTCCGGCTTTCTCTCGGCTGGGTGGGGAGTTCGACAACAAGAAGGTCATCGAGCTCCCTGTTCCGCTTGTATCTGGAGGTCAGTCGAATAGCGAAATAACGGCACGACCAAGATCAGTTTATTTGCCCGTGGGGAGATCGAATGCGAGAAACAATGACAGGGGGGGCGATCCTCATCAAGGAAGGCGCACTCTTGCCAGAAGGCATGCAGGTGGAGACCGAGCCTTGTGTGCCTGGCTGGAGACTCGTGAAGAATTTGGACGGCTATGCACTAGATCGTGCAATGGGCAAACTGGGGTGGAACTTTTTCTGCCTGGCGCAGGACATAAAGGTAAGTGTACTTGGTACTCAGGAATCAAGCCGCATCAACCGGGGAATCAAGAGGTTCGCGACACGAGTAGGAGCAGAAGGATTCAATGCATTGGAAATCACAAAAGTGTCCGCGAAATCGTTCTTGGGCGTGCCGTACGTGAGTATGTCCGCGCGTTTGCGGCACGTGCAGGAAAGCATGTTTCTTGTTCGCGACCACGATACCCCGGCTGGGGAAATAACGAAACCGGGGAGAAAGCTTAAGACCGTGACCGAGCTCGTAGACGTCAAAGGCGTCGTCGGCTAAAAACGATCGGCATCGACCGGGGACAACGACTATGAATCATCTAGACTACCGAACAGATATGTCCGTGAAAAGAGTAAGCGGTGTTTTCGTATTGTCTGTCATTAGCCTATTCTTCGCCCCCTTGATTCACGGGCAGGATCTCTCCAAATATCGAGACTTTACGCTCGGGACGAGTTTGGCCGACCTTTCAAAACAGGTTCACCAACACCCGGCGGATGCCGACGTGATTCAGCAAAGCCCCGCGACGATTCAGGAGCTGACATGGCGTCCTTCGACAGAATCTGACCCGGTCCAGAAGATTATATTTTCGCTCTACAATGGCAAGCTGTACAAAATTGCAGCGGCTTATAACGGCTCCGCAACCGAGGGACTAACTGCTCAAGACATGGTCCAGGCCATCTCGGCGAAATACGGTGTTGCAACGACGCTGGTTGTTGAGCCTAGTTCCCCGACGAACCTGGCCTATGGCGCCAGAGAAGCGCCGATCGCAAAATGGGACAACACGCAATACTCTGTCACCCTCTCAGTCGCCTCTTTTTTGAATACCTTTCAGCTTGTCATGTTGATAAACCAGTTAAACGATCAAGCCGAGGCCGCGATCATGGAAGCCGCGAAGCGGGAGCGGGAAGACGCTCCGCAGAAGGAAATCGCCCGCGTTAAGAAAGTGGCCGACGATCTTGAAATAGCGCGGCAGACGAATTTGAAAGCATTCCGACCCTAATGACAGTTGTCCGTAATGACGTAACTCTCCTGAATCCTCAAGCCGATTAAATCGGAGAAATGACCGTGAATGTGACTCCCCTGCATGATCGCGTCTTGGTAAAGAGGTTGGAAGCGAAAGAAACTGCGAAGTCCGGCATCATCATCCCCGACACTGCCAAAGAGAAGCCTCAAGAGGGTGAAGTAATGGCCGTCGGGTCGGGAAAAATCGAGAAGGGCCGGCGCATTCCGCTCGCTGTGAAGGCAGGCGACCGCATTTTGTTCGGCAAATATACAGGCAATGACATCACGATCGACGGCCAGGAATATCTAATCCTCCGCGAAGAGGAAATACTGGCGAAATTCGGCGGGATGGCAAAAGCGGCAGGCGGCAAGAAGTAAAATTACCCGGTCGAAGGCTCAAGCGAGCAGAAGCCAACCTAACACCCAGGAGGGTGAAATCTGATGGCAAAGCAAATTGTAACAGGTACGAATTCACGCCAGGCGATCTTGCGAGGCGTGAATGTTCTGGCCGATGCGGTGAAGATTACGCTAGGGCCGAAGGGTCGCAATGCGGTGATCGAGAAGAAGTTCGGCGCGCCCATTATCACAAAAGACGGGGTGACGGTGGCGAAGGAGATCGAGCTGCCGGACGCGCTCGAGAACATGGGTGCGCAGATGGTCAAGGAAGTCGCTTCGAAGACTTCCGACGTAGCCGGAGACGGCACGACCACGGCGACCGTGCTGGCCCAGGCGATCTTCCGCGAAGGCGTAAAAACACTAGCGGCTGGGGCAAACCCGATGGCCCTGAAGCGGGGCATCGAGAAGGCGGTGGAAGTTGCCGTAGAGGAGATCAAGAAACAGCACAAGGATGTTAAAGGCGACATGATCGTTCAGGTCGGCTCGATCAGCGCCAACAACGATAAACACATCGGCGGGATCATCGCCGAGGCGATGAAAAAAGTGGGCAAGGACGGGGTCATCACCGTGGAAGAATCGAAGACCATGGAGACGACGCTCGAGGTGGTCGAAGGCATGCAGTTTGACCGCGGCTATCTGTCGCCCTACTTCGTCACGGCTCCTGAACGCATGGAGTGCGTGCTCGAAGACGTCTACATTCTGATTCACGAAAAGAAGATCAGTTCTTTACGAGACCTATTGCCGCTGCTCGAACAGACGACGAAGATGAACAAACCCCTGTTGATCATTGCCGAGGATGTCGAGGGCGAAGCGCTGGCGACCCTGGTCGTGAACAAGCTTCGCGGGACGCTGCAGTGCGCTGCGGTGAAGGCACCCGGCTTCGGCGATCGCCGTAAGGAAATGCTTGGAGACATTGCCATTCTGACCGGCGGCAAGGCCATCACGGAGGATCTCGGCATCAAGTTGGAGAACGTGAAGCTGGAGGATCTCGGCCGGGCCAAGAAGGTGACCATCGATAAGGACAACACCACGATCATTGAAGGTGCAGGCAAGCCGAAGGAGATCGAGGGCCGCATCAAGCAGCTCCGGGTACAGGCCGAGGAAGCCACCTCGGACTATGACAAGGAAAAGATTCAGGAGCGTCTCGCCAAGCTGGTGGGCGGCGTGGCCGTCATCAAGGTGGGTGCCGCGACGGAGACCGAACTGAAAGAAAAGAAGGCTCGCGTCGAGGACGCGATGCACGCGACGCGCGCAGCGGTGGAAGAGGGCATCGTCCCCGGCGGTGGCGTGGCACTGCTCCGGTGTATCCCCGCACTGGAGAAGCTGAAGCTTCACGAGGATGAGGCAATTGGCGTGAACATCGTGAAGCGCGCCCTGGAAGAACCAACGCGACAAATCGTCCAGAACGCTGGCCAAGAAGGAGCGATCATTGTGGGGCGCCTGCGTGAGTCCAAGGAAGAAAACTTCGGGTTCAATGCAGAGACCGGCGAGTTTGGGGACATGGTCAAAGCGGGCATAATTGATCCGGCAAAGGTCACTCGCCTCGCCCTGCAGAATGCCGCGTCTATCGTCGCCCTGATGCTGACGACCGAAGTCTTGATCGCCGATATCAAGGAAGACAAAGAAGGGGCTGCTGTCGGCGCTGGCCATGGCGGCGGTATGGGCGGGATGTACTAAAGGCTGCCCCAGTTTGGAACGAGGAAGTACGTTATACGGATTCAGTCAAGTTTGAGGCCACCCGTCGGAGTTGGTCCCCGACTGCAAACGACATGCTAGAAAACCGAAGAAATCGGCCCGGAGCCGGCGCCGTTTCCGCCGATTCTTCGGAGATCGGTGTTCGCACCTAAGGGGAGAAACCGGTCTCCCCCCATCGTGACATTTCTGACATGACTGGACCTTCATGAAAGTCTAAATACTTGTTCCGGCATAAAATGAAGTAAATGCACCGTTTGTGTAAAGGAGAATTTCCAATGGAACCTTCAGCCAATCTCAAGATCTTACTCACGAGAATGGATGAGGCCTTTAGCGATTATTCCCATGAAGCCGAAAAACTCAGCGTGCTATTGGCTGAAACCAGGGACCCATCCAGCTGGACTTCGTACCACGAACTGCTTAAACAACGAACCGCGGAGGTCGTCGCTTACGAAAAATATCGAAATATCAAAGACGAGCTGTTCAGGCTAATCGATCCACCAACTCCGCAGGATAGAGCTCAATCGAGCGTTAACTAGTCCCCACGGAGGAAGTTTTTACTATTCACCGCAATGCGGGGGGAACCCAGCTAGGAAGAAGCTATTTTGGCACAGTGAACTTGGCGTGCAAGGCCAAGCTTTTTCAGGACCCAGATACCGTACCAGTTGAAGTCAACTTCGTACCACTTCAAACCGTGACGGGCCGAGACGGGGTGTGCGTGATGGTTATTGTGCCAGCCTTCGCCCCAGGTGAACAGCGCGACCCACCAGCTATTGGTGGATCGATCTCGGGTCGCAAAGCGGCGCGAACCCCAGGAATGGGTGGCCGAATTCACCAACCACGTTGCGTGCAGGCCCACCACCGTTCGCAGAAAAATCCCCCAGAGCAGGTAGGGAAGTCCACCGAGAATGAACAGAACGATGGCGAGCAAGGTCATTGGTACGTAGTGGTAACTCGTGATCCAGACGTGGAACCTATCTTTGGCCAGGTCAGGGACATAGCGCGCTAGTGTCGAGGTGTCACGGTGCATGGATTTCCCCATGACGATCCATCCTACATGCGCCCACCATTTGCCATCGCGCGGAGAGTGCGGATCTCCTTCCCGGTCCGAATACTTGTGATGAATCCGATGTGTTGCCACCCAAAAAATCGGGCCACCTTCAAGCGCCAGAGTGGCGCAGACCGTTAGAAGGTACTCAAGCCATTTCGGAGTCGTATAACCGCGATGAGTCAGCAGCCGGTGATAACCCATGCCGACTCCCAAGCCCGCCGACAGCCACCACAACACGACGGCCAACGAAAATGCTTTCCATGTGAAGAAAAATAGTGCCGCCACTGCCCCCAGATGAAACAGAACCATGACGCTAGCGGTCATCTGGTTAATTCCGTCCTCGCGCGCCTGCTTTTTCTGCAGGCTTTCGATGGGCATCGTCGTGGTCCTTGGCGCCTTCTCCATTGCAACTGGAGCGTATCAGGTGCGCGCCAAGGAGTTTGTAATCGTTATGTAATATCGTCACCGTACGTGACCTAAGTGGCAGTCGCACGGGGAAGTCGGGCTCAACCACGGTCAACATCGGACAAAGCTAACGCCCGCAGATCCGCGCCAAGAAGCCTCGCTGAAGCTTGGGGGAGAACAGGACTTAGAAAGCGGCACAAGCCTTGGTGGCGGAAAGCAAAGACCACTCGCTGGCGGACGCTCGAAACAATTCGGGGGCAGCTGGTTGGAGTGGGCGAGGGTATGGCCTGCGGTCCGCAAGCCGAGATGTTTCGCAGCAACCCACCGTCTCAGCGGTAAAGGCCTCGGTCCTGTTCCAAAGTCTCCATGAAAGGTAGGGTTTCCGCAGGTACCTGGTCGATTCGGCGTTTACCAAGCTCAGATTCCAGTTGCGCCGCCACGTTTCTTGCATAGCTGATGAAGTGGTGTCCTGAAAGCAGGATCGTAAATCCCAATGACAACTTCGGCGGGTTGAAGGGCCAGCGACCGAGCAGGCGCACAAGAAACGTCCAGTACGCCTTTCGGTATGAGGAGCAGATGCCCTGGTGGAAGACGGAGCGAATTACAGTTCGCACCATGGGAATCAGGTTGCGACCCTCTTTGTAGTGAAACGGATATTGTGTGGCTTTCTGCTGCTTGGCGACCTTCCAGTACAGAAGCGAACGATAGGCCCGATTATAGAATGCCGCCGGCGAGTATAAGGAGACGAGAGTTTCGCGAAAACCCCGCAGCAGAACAGGGAGCGGCAGGATCGTTTTGAAATTCGGTGGATCAAAGTTGCTGGTAGCGCCTTCTGTTAGCAATCTACCTTGTTTCAACATTCGCTCATAAAGCGGGGTAGTGGGAGGTGCCTGCAAGAATCCGGCCATCGCCCAGGGAATGGCAGCGCATTCGATAAAGTCCTTCTGGCGTTCGAAGATGTCCTCGGTATCGGAATCGAAACCGAGGATGAAACCCCCAGATACCCATAGCCCTTTGCTTTGGATGAAGCGAATACTCTCGAGCGGATCCCGTCGTAGATTTTGAAATTTTTTCGCTTCCTTCAAAGATTCTTTGGAAGGGCTTTCGATCCCGACGAAGACAAAGAAAAAGTTTGCCTTCACCATGGCTTCGATCAACTCGGGTCTCTGAGCGAGGTCAATTGATGCCTCGGTGGAAAACAGTAACGGGTAGCCACGGGCTTTCTGCCACACTTCCATCTCCTGGGCCAGTTCGAAAGCGAGTTTGTGGTTTCCGATGAAGTTATCGTCCACGACAAAGACCGGCTTACGCCAGCCGAGCTCGACCAATGCCTGCAGTTCCGCCAGCAATTGGCTGGGGCGCTTCGTTCTCGGCCTTCTCCCGTAAAGTGTGATGATGTCGCAGAATTCGCATTCGAAGGGGCAACCGCGGGAAAACTGCACTGACATGAGAACGTAATTTTCCAGTTTTAGCAGGTCAAAGCGGGGAGCCGGGGTCTTGCTCACATCAGGTTTTTCATCAATCACGTAGAGTCGTCGGGCTAGACCTGTCTCCAGGTCAGTCGCAATTCTGTCGAACACCTCGTCTGGCTCACCAACCACCACATGATCGGCAACAGCGAGCAGGGCCTCCGGCTCGCTGCTGGCATACGGTCCCCCGACCATTGTGCGTTTTCCCAGCCTGCGGGCGCGCGTGAGGCCCTCGATGAGATCAATCTTCTGGACGTGCATCCCGCTTACCATAACCAGGTCGGCCCACAGGATGTCTGCATCAAGGAGTTCGTCAAAGGCTTGATCGACGAGCCGGATGCTCCAGTTTTTCGGACACAAAGCGGCTAGCGTAATCAGCCCTAGCGGAGGCATCGTGGTCTTCTCGCGAAGAAGAGTCATCATGCCTTGAAAGCCCCAAAATGAGGGCGGAAACCTCGGCCAAATCATCAGAACCTTTATTGCCGAGCCGAGAGGTGGGAAGCTGTGCAGCTCGTCTGGGTCATCGGCAGGCGCAGGCAACGACTGCCTCTGAGAATTCGTCAAATGAGACATTAGGAATCCCTAACTTCAACTTAACGTTTGCACAAGACGATATGCCTACCGCCCACGTGCGTCAAGCACAGATCTCTGACCCCCGATATTTTCAAGCGCAGTTTCTGCGCATCCAACGATCAAGGTGCGGCATTATGCAAGGGGAGTCAGCGGAATGCCGGCTAATCTGCGGCTGAGGTCGTTGCAAATAGAAAGAGAATGCTGCACCTTCCAGATGGGCCCCGACCGATTGGCCGGTTTCCCGGAAAATGGCCGCGCGGCCGAGAGAGACCCCGGAAAACGTCGCGTCTGTTCTCCCAGCGTTCAAACGGTTGAGACCATGCAGTGTTTCGAGGACGACCGCCGGGGTGGAAATCGCAACTGGCCGAGCGCCCAAATCAGGGAGGCCGAAAGCGGTGTTCCGGCGGAATTCAGAGACCTTAATTGCAAAACAACAGCTCACTGCCGGGCCGTATCGGATCGGTAATTTCCGTACAACGTCATCGGGGAATACTTCGAGGAGTACCGAGGTGAGCCCGCGCCAGCCATTTGCGAATTAGCCGTTTGAATCGTTATCGGTGATCTTCACCGGCGGCATTCCGTGGTCGGTCCCGATGAAGTGCGACAAGGAACCCTTGTGGGGAGCTATCTCCGCGAGGAGATAATGAGGTCGGAAGCTCGAATCCTCGTAGACATGCCAACGGTTATCCGTCGAAAGTTTATCCGCTTGTAGTTGTGTACGAGGGTGAGCCGGGCTAGAATATCGGCTCATTTCACCGCCAGGTGGTTTGCGATGAGGATTGGCTTTGCTCTTCCGAACATCGGGCCCGTAGGAACGGCCGAGGCTGTCTCCAAGGTCGCGGAGCGTGCTGAAGCCCTGCACTACGATAGCCTTTGGACCGTTGAGCGGCTACTTTACCCGGTCAAGCCGCAGACGCCCTATCCGGTCACGCCCGATGGTTTGCTTCCTGAACCCTACAAATACGTCCTCGATCCGCTGGAGGCACTGACGTTCGCGGCGGCAAAGACGAAGACAATTGCTCTGGGTACCAGCGTGCTTGACATTCCTTACTACAATCCGGTCATGCTGGCGCGTCGACTGACTACACTGGACGTCCTTTCTAATGGGCGGCTGCGCGTCGGGTTCGGCCTGGGCTGGTCGAAGGACGAAATGGACGCCGCAGGCGCAGACATGAAGCGACGTGGAGCCATGGCAGATGAGTTTCTACAGGTACTCAAGGCCATCTGGACCACCAACCCGGCCGAGTTTCACGGGAAGTTCTACCAATTGCCCAAGTCCTATATCAATCCCAAGCCGGTGCAGAAGCCGCATCCACCCATCTACCTGGCGGCTTTCGCTCCGCCTGCAATGAAACGCTTGGCGATAATGGCCGATGGATGGAATCCCGTGGCTGTTCCGGTGGACGGCATGGCACAGATGTTCGGTGCCCTGAAGCAAATGGCGAAGGAAGCCGGACGTGACCCGTCGTCGCTGGCAATGGTTGTACGCGCCAACCTGAAGATCACCGCTAAGCCGCTTGGGAAAGAACGCATGATTTTTAGCGGTACCCTCGACCAAATCAAGGAAGACATCGCTGGATGCGGCCGAATTGGAGCGCACGAACTGTTCTTTGACCCAACTTTCGACGCAGGGGCAAAGACGCTGGATCAGTGGCTTGTGCTGATGGAGGAGCTTCGCAAACTCGAATAGGGACCTCGACTCAGCGCTAGACGGATTCTGAAGCTCCGGGTCTCACGGATAACTAGATTTTGCCCCAGGAGGTGATCCGTTCCGGAGTGATTCGGATTATGGGCGCGTTATCGGCCAGCATTCCTGCGGCATACTGCGGGTATTTTGCCTTTAGCCGGCGGATCGCCTTGATACGCTCCCCATGCGCCGTCTTCGCGACCAGTTTCGCCGTTCCGCGGACGAGGATATACCAGAGCCGCGTCCAGTTTTCATCGTATTTATCGATCAAAAGCGCTACTTGTGGCGCTGCGCTAATGTTTCGCAACCGTGTAAGTCTTTCTGGTACAACACGTTTCGGTTTCCGATCTACCGCCGTGTAAAAAACCTTGCCATCATATGCAAAACAGACTGGCACGATGTGCGGTCCACACGCCGCATCCAATGTCGCAAGCCGTGCAACCCTGGCCTCTTCCAGCTTCACCTGAACCGCGTCCGAAATCTGATACCGCTTTCGAGGCATGTGGGAACGCCTGATCGTACTGCATCCTAGGTCCTGGTGCTACCCGCAGTCAACCTCGTGGCTGGCTAACCTCATTGCTTCCGATCATAAGTTAGCAAGCACCCCGCTCGCTGGTCATCCAAATATGCCAGCGCACCAGGGTTCAGGACTTGTGTCATACACGGCGGGAAGAATGCGTTCGTTTTTGGGCGATAGTTGTCAACAGCAGCCTATGCCACTTTGAGCCGGGGATGCTCCCGATGAACGCCGCCGACTGGGGAAGCTGGAAGGGTCAACGCATCGTCGGGACACCGTGATTAAGTCTCGGGAATGAGGGCTCCCCGGGCCTTCTGGGCAACAGTTGTAAATTCAAAAAAGTTTTATGAAACGGCCGTGAAGAAGAATACTGTGGTATGGGTATTGCTCTACGGCGCGGCTGCACTGAAACAGCGTGCGATGAAAAGGTTTTCCGGTCCAATCGTCCGGTGCGAGATTAACGGGGGATCAGTTCTTCTATGATGACAGAATCATCGGGAACCGCAGGAAGTCCGCGCGTTTCCTTCATTCCAACACGGAAAGCGGTCGGGGCCGAGATTCAGGACGTAGACCTACGAACGATCGATGAGGATGATTTTGCCAGCATCTATCGAGTCTGGCTTGACCACCTGGTTCTCTTGTTCCGTGGGCAGAATTTGACCGACGAGGAACTGATTGCCTTCAGCAGAAGGTTTGGAGAACTCGATTGGGCCCCCGTTCAAGAATCCGGGCGCCGCTTTGTTGACCGTCATCCAGAGATTTATGTCGTGTCTAATGTGGTTGAAAACGGTGTGTCCATCGGAAGCTTGGGCGCTGGCGAGGCAACCTGGCATACCGACATGTCGTACTTGGTGAATCCGCCCAAGGCGAGCATTCTCTTCGCGCTAGAAATCCCATCGTCAGGAGGTAATACGTATTTCAACAATATGTACAGCGCCTTTGAGTCCTTGCCAGACGAACTCAAGCGGCGAATTGGGGGCTTGGCGCTGAAACACGATGGGACCTACAACAGCGGCGGCTATGTGCGGCAAGGGATCGCCGCGATCGATAACCCCGTCACATCTCCTGGTGCGTATCACCCTCTGGTCTGCACCCATCCTGAGACCAAGCGACGCGTACTGTACCTGGGGCGCCGACGCAACGCTTACATTGCTGGCCTATCGCTTCCAGACTCTGAATCGTTGCTTGATGAGCTCTGGTCGTATGCGACACGCGAGGAACTCACATGGCGCAACGAATGGCGTGTGGGTGACCTCGTCCTGTGGGATAACCGGTGCACGATGCATCGGCGTGATCCCTTTGACGCGAACTCGCGCCGGATCATGCATCGCACGCAGATTAAAGACGAAACACGTCCGAGTGCATGATCAGAGTGCTCAGTCGGGTTCAGCAGGACCCGTGCGATGGAGTGGGCTGGTAGCCCCCTGGCATTCAAGGGTTCATTTGCTTTCATCGGTCTCACCACCAGAACCTAATTTTGCCTAGCACCGCAACATCGCGTACAAATTCGGAACAATTGCTCGTGATCCTATCGGATCACACAAACGCAAGACTCGACAGCGCCCTATTCGGATTTGTGAAAATCGGCACCTCTGCGATCGGACATATTTCCCAACACTCGCTTGGCGCCCTCCTTCGCTCAGCCGAACCTAGAGATCTTGCCGCCGCGATCCGTCGAGATTCTCAATAGCCGTGGATGGCTGCATCAAGAAGGCTCTTATCTTCTGGCTGTTGAACTTAACCCCCGAGCCAGTTAACTTTTGGCTGCACAATGATTCCAATAGCTTCGTT
>Ga0209526_10000064_pt1 | contig 57616 bp, 56 predicted proteins | sample JacPinW_OM2H0_M1_FD_188566 | JGI IMG/M metagenome (GOLD analysis project Ga0209526, IMG submission 188566) | Forest soil microbial communities from Algoma, Ontario, Canada - Jack Pine, Ontario site 1_JW_OM2H0_M1 (SPAdes) (version 2) | ecosystem: Environmental > Terrestrial > Soil > Boreal... | reverse complement strand
CCTGCTGCCGAGCGGCGGCCGCAGCTCGCCGGCACCCGAGCTCCTCGCGGCCGCCCGGCCCGGCAAGTTGGTGGCCTCGGACGCGGGCGGCACGCTGGCCAGGGACCTGCCTCACAACAGCCTGATTCGCACGAGCCAGGAGGGAAGCATCGTGTTGCCGTTGTGAGCGCGCTCCTCAGGGCGGCGGCGGGCAAGGACTGTGGCGAGGTGGCTCCGTCCGACTACCATCGCCTGGTGCCAGCCTCGAATCGAGCACCCGGCCGTGGAGCGCCCCGAGGAGCGTCCCGAGGAGAGCCCCAAGGAGCCGCCCGGCCGAGCGCCCGGTCCTCCAACCGGCCAATCCTGCTGCTGCACGGCGAGGAATCGTTCCTCATCGACGATGAAGCCCGCCGCACTCTGATCGACTGGCGCTCACAGCTGGTCTCCGACTTTGGCTCAGAGGCGATGGACCCGGCGGGCCTCTCGGCTGACCGGCTTCGCGACGCCGTCCAGCAGGCGCCCTTCCTCGACCCTTACCGAGTGGTCTCGGTTCGCGGCATCGCGACGCGCCGGGCCGAGGGGCTGGCCGCTGCTTTGACGGAGGTTCCGGACTCGACGCGCGTGCTGCTCACGGTCTCGGGTCGACTGCCCGCCAGCAGCAAGCTGGCCAAGGCGGTTCTCGCCGCCGGTGGCCGGGTCACCGAGCACCAGCCGCTGCGACCGCGCGCGCTTCAGGACTGGGTCTTCGGCCGAGCCCGGGAGTACGGGCTGCCCACCTCGGCGGGGGCGGCCCTGATCCGCCTGGCACGGCCGGACCTGGGCATCATCGACTCCGAGCTGAGGAAGCTCGCCGCGTACCGAGCCACCGGCAATGACCTCGATCAGGCGGCAATCGAAGAGCTCGTGGTAGCTGGCCGTCAGGACGACATCTTCCGTCTCACGGACCACCTCTTGCCCAGGCCGTCCGCCGGGGCCTGGCGCACGGCGCGCAGCCTGCTGGAGAGAGAGCAGCCGACAACCATCGCCTACCGGCTGGCCCGGCACCTCTCACTCGTGCTCGAGGTCCGCGCCCGGCAGGAGCGAGGGGAGAGCCTGTCGCAGGTACAGGCCGCTATGCGCGAGCACCCCTTCGTGGTCCAGAAGGCGTACGACGTCGCTCGGGAGACGGACGTAAACCGTCTCGAGGCCGGTCTTCGAGCGCTCCTCGACTACGAATGGGAGGTCAAGTCGGGACAGATCGACGCCGCTCTCGGACTGGAGGCGGTGTTGGCCCGGCTCTAGTGTCCTGCACTAGCTCGGGGCCGGCTCTGGCTCCCGGGGACGCCTCAGCGGCGGTCCGCTAGCTCGACTTGCGGCGGGTGGAAGCCTTGGCCGGCGACTTGCCGCTCGTTGACCTGGCCCTGGAAGATCTTCCCGCCGTCGCCTTGGAGGTCTCAGCGGCCTGCGCCGAAGTGCCCGACTCGGCGGCGTTCAGGCGCTTCATCAACCGGGACTTCCGCCGGGCGGCGTTGTTCGGATGAAGCACGCCTTTGGCGGCGGCCCGGTCCAGCGCCGCGACGGCCGTAACCGCCAGCGGACCGGCTTCTTCGGTGCCCTCGCCTCGCTCGGCGAGTACGCGCCGAAGGCGAGTGATCTTGGTCTTGACCGCAGAACGCACGGAGCGATTGCGCACGGCGCGCACAGCGCTGCGGCGCGCGTCCTTCTTGGAGGAGGCGATATTAGCCATGGGCCAGTCTCTGGCTGGGATTCAGCACGGAGCTAGGATTATAGGCGAATGCCCGAGTTCGAACTCGGGGGCCGGCGGCCCCGGGTCCACCCGGATGCTTACGTGGCTCCCACCGCGGTACTGATCGGCGACGTCGAGCTCGGTCCGGGCGCCAGCGTCTGGTTTGGCGTGGTCCTCCGCGGGGACGAGGCCGGCATATCGATAGGTGCAGGCAGCAACGTGCAGGACAACGTGGTCATCCACTGCTCACGCGAGCTGCCGACCGTAATCGGCGAGAACGTGACCATCGGACACATGGCCTGCCTGGAGGGCTGCACGGTGGAGGACCGCGCCCTCGTCGGCACGGGCGCCATCATGCTGCAGCGGAGCCGCCTAGGCGCGGGCGCCATGCTGGCGGCGGGCGCCCTTCTTCAGGAAGGGGGCGAGGTTCCCAGCGGGCAGCTCGCTGCCGGGGTGCCCGCTGTCGTCAAGAAGCCGCTCTCCGGGTCCTCGGCGGGGTGGCTGGAGCGGGCGGCGGTGCACTATCGCCAGAACATCGAGCGTTACCGGCGCGATCTCCGCGAGCTGGGCGACCGGCGCGTCCCCGATTGATACTGGCGCTGCCCGCGCACGCAAAGCTGAACCTGAGCCTGGAAGTACACGGCCTGAGGCAGGACGGCCGCCATGACGTGACCACCGTGCTCCAGGCGATCTCCCTCCACGACCTGCTGGTGGTGGAGCCTGCGAGCGAAACAGAGCTCCAGGGTGGCCGCCCCGACGACCTGGTGCTGAGGGCCCAGCGAGCTCTGGAGGTGGCGGCGGGACGGAAGCTGCCCGCGCGTTTCCGGCTCTTCAAGCGAATCCCGGTGGGGGCCGGCCTGGGTGGGGGCAGTTCGGACGCCGCGGCGGCGCTGCGCGGCCTCACCGCCCTTCACGGCCTCACCGCCCTTCACGGCCTCGAGGTCGACCTTCCCCCCCTGGCGGCGGAGCTGGGCGCCGACGTGGGCTTCTTCCTCCGAGGTGGGACGGCGCTGGCCGAGGGCATCGGCGATCAGCTTCACGCCCTGCCGACAGCTCGAGACTGGTATGCGATCGCCTGGCCGGGGTTGGAGGTCTCCACCGCGGCGGTCTACCGGCGATGGGACGAGGTCGGCGGCGAGGGTGAGAACGAGCTCACGCGAGCCGCCCTCGCCGAGGAGCCGCGGCTCGAGGCGTTCGCCAGGCGGCTGCCCGGCTGGCGGATGACGGGAAGTGGATCGGCCTTCTTCAAGTCCTTTGGAGACCGGAAGGCGGCTGAGGCCGAGGTCGCCGGACTCGACTGCTGGACGACGGTTGCCCGATCCGTCCCGGCCTGGGACTATTCCGGCCGATGAGACGCACCGCCGCCGTCCTGGCCGGCAAGGCGACCGCCGGACTCTCACGGCTCAGCCGCCGGGGCGGCGGCACCACCTTTCCGGGCGACGTCGCCCGAGCCATTGACCCCCGCGTCCTCAAGGGCCTGGCTGGCGACCTCAGGGAGGGTGCCGTCCTGATCACCGGCACCAACGGGAAGACGACAACGGCGCGTCTGGTAGCCAGCCTCCTGGAGGGACTGCCGGCTAGGGTGGTCGCCAACCGAGCCGGAGCCAACCTGATATTCGGCGCGACGGCTGCGGCGGTCGCCCGTGCAGGCCTGGACGGCCGCCTTCGAGCCGATTGGGGTGTCTTCGAGATCGACGAGGCGACGCTGCCGCTGGCGGTCGAGGAGATCCGCCCCCGGGCCGTTCTCGTCACCAACATGTTCCGTGACCAGCTCGACCGCTACGGCGAGCTGGAGCTGCTGGCCCGGACCATCCAGCGCGCGCTCCAGCAGCTGCCCAGCAACGGGAGAGCGGTCCTGAACGCCGACGACCCGCGGATCGGGGAGCTAGGCCAGGCGCTCGCCTCGCCGCCGCTCTGGTACGGCCTCGAGGATCCTCGGGTGGGTGTCGACAAGCTGCCGCACGCGGCTGACGCCCGCACCTGCCCCCGCTGCGGGGCGAGCCTCGACTTCAGTGCCGTCTACGTCGGCCACGACGGGCACTACCGTTGCCCAAACGGCGACTTCGAGCGGCCGCAGCCCGAGGTCGCCGCCACCGATGTCCGGCTGGAGGGCCTGGACCGCGTCTGCCTGGAGGCAGCCGGCACCCGCCTCGAAGCACCGCTCGGCGGCCTCTACAACGCCTACAACCTGCTCGCCGCCTTTTCCGTAGGGCTGGCGCTGGGCCTCGACCCCGGGTACATGGCTCGCCGGCTCGCCACCGCAGCCCCGGCCTTCGGCCGCCAGGAGCGCTTCGAGCGAGCGGGTCGCAGCTTCACGATCATGCTGGCCAAGAATCCGACCGGCTTCAACCAGATCCTGCTCGAGTCGGAGCGGCTGGCGGGCGCTCGCCACTTCTTGCTCGGGCTCAACGACCGCATAGCGGACGGGCGCGACGTGTCCTGGATCTGGGACGTCGACTTCGAGCTGCTGGCCGAGCACGCCGAGCTGGTGATCCCGAGCGGCGGTCGTGCCTACGACCTGGCGGTCAGGCTGAAATACGCCGGCATCTCAGCCGCCACCGCGCCCGAGCCCGATCTCGGCAGGGCCCTCGACCAGCTGATAGAGGCGGTCCCGCCGGGCGGCAGCGGACACCTGCTCTGCACCTACACGGCCATGCTTGACCTGCGCGCCCTGCTGGTCCGGCGAGGGTGGCTCCAGCCATACTGGGCGACGTGAAGGAGACCTTCACGGTGGGCTGGCTGTACCCCGACCTGATGAACATCTACGGCGACCGCGGCAACGTGTTGACGCTCCTGAAGAGGGCTTCCTGGCGGGGCATGCAAGCCCGGGTTCTGGACCTCGGCAAGGGCGTCACACGGGGCATCGAGGAGGTCGACGTCTTCTTCTTCGGCGGCGGCCAGGACAAGGAGCAGGCGCTGGTCTACGACGACCTCCTGGAATCCAAGGCGGTGCCCCTGGCGGAGGCTCTGCACCGAGGCGCCGCCGTCCTGGCGGTGTGCGGCGGCTACCAGCTGCTCGGCCACTACTACCAGACGGCGGAGGGCGAGCGCTTCCCCGGGCTCGGACTCCTCGACGCGTACACCGAGGCGGGCCCCAAGCGGTGCATCGGCGACGTGGTGGTGGAGGCGGATCCGGAGCTGGGGCTCACCCCGCCCACGCTGGTCGGCTTCGAGAACCACAGCGGGCGCACATTCCGGGGAGAAGGCCTGCGGCCCCTGGGGCGGGTTTTGAGGGGGCACGGCAACAACGGCGACGACGGGACCGAGGGCGCCGTGGGGGGGAGCATCTTCGGCACCTACCTGCATGGCAGCCTGCTGCCCAAGAACCCGCACCTGGCGGACCTGATCATCGAGCGCGCCACCGGGGCGAGCCTGGCACCACTCGACGATGCCCTGGAACTGGCCGCCCACAGCCGCCTGGCAGAGCGCGAGCTGGCCCACCGCTAACCAGAAAGATCGCCCTCCCCCGCAAGGGAGGGAATTCAGGCGGCGGCTGCGGCGAGGCCGGGGAGTGCTTCGCGGAGGACCTGGTCGATCGAGTCCACCATGACCAGGTCCATCTCCCGGCGGAGATGGATCGGGATGTCGTCCAGGTCGGCCTCGTTCCGCCTGGGCACCAGCACCCGGCGGATGCCCGCCCGGTGGGCCGCCAGCACCTTTTCCTTCAGACCGCCGATGGGCAGGACGCGACCCCGAAGCGTGATCTCCCCGGTCATGGCCAGGTCGTCCCGCACAGGTTGCCCGCTCAGGATCGAGGCCATGGCGGTCAGCACCGTGACGCCGGCCGAGGGGCCCTCTTTGGGCTGCGCTCCGGCGGGCACGTGGACGTGGATGTCGTTCTCCTCGAACGCGCTGCGGTCGATGCCGAGTTCTGCCGCCCTCGTCTTCAAATAGGAGAGGGCGGCCGCCGCCGACTCGCGCATCACCTCGCCAAGCTGCCCGGTCAAGCGCAGCTCGCCCTTGCCCGGCACCACTGCCGCCTCGACGAAGACGATCTCCCCGCCGGTGGGGGTCCAGGTCAGGCCGGTCGCCACGCCGGGCCGGTCGATCCGCTCCGCGGACTCGTCGAAGAAGCGCCGCTTCCCCAGCGCGTCCCGCACCCGGTCCAGGTCGACCGCCACCACCCCTTCCGACTCGCCGCCGGCGATGAGGGCCGCAACCCGGCGCAGCACGCTGGCGATCTCTCGCTCCAGGTTGCGCACGCCTGCTTCGCGGGTGTACTCGCGGATCACCAGGCGGAGGGCGTCCTCGCTGAAGTCCACCTCCTCGGAGCGCAGTCCGTGCGCGTCGAGCTGCTTGGGGACCAGGAACTGGAGCGCGATCTGGACCTTCTCCTCCTCGGTGTAGCCGGAGAGCTGGAGCACCTCCATGCGGTCGCGCAGCGCCGGCGGGACCGAATCGAGGGTGTTGGCGGTGGTGATGAACATGACCCGCGAGAGATCGAAGGGCACATCGAGGTAGTTGTCCCGAAAGTCCTTGTTCTGCTCCGGGTCGAGCACCTCGAGCAGGGCGGAGGAGGGGTCGCCGCGCCAGTCGGCGCCGATCTTGTCCACCTCGTCGAGCATGAAGACGGGGTCGTTCGACTCGGCTCGCCGGATCGCCTGCAGGATGCGGCCGGGGAGCGCGCCGATGTAGGTCCGGCGATGCCCGCGGATCTCGGCCTCGTCGTGCACACCGCCCAGCGAGGCGCGCGCGAACTTGCGTCCCATGGCCCGCGCAATCGACTGGCCCAAAGAGGTCTTGCCCACGCCTGGCGGTCCTACGAAGCAGAGGATGGGCTCCCGCCCGCGCTCGCTCATGCCGCGCTCCTGCTTCAGCCGGCGGACGGCCAGGTGCTCGACGATCCGCTTTTTGACTTTGTCGAGGTCGTAGTGGTCGGCGTCGAGTATCTCCCGCGCCCGGCCGACGTCGAGCTCTCCCTCGGTGGAGATGTTCCAGGGCAGTGAGACGAGGAGATCGAGGTAGGTGCGGATCACCGACGACTCGGGCGAGATGGAGGGGATGCGCTCCAGCCGCGCCAGCTCCCGGTCGGCCTCCCGACGGGCTTCGGGCGGCAGGCCGGCCTTGTCGATTCGTTCGCGCATCTCGGCGGCTTCGGCGGCGTCCTGGTCCATCTCGCCCAGCTCACGCTGAATCGCCTTCAGCTGCTCCCGCAGGAAGTACTCGCGCTGGGAGCGGCCGATCGACTCCTCGGCCTGCGACTGGATCTTGCGCCCCAGCTCCAGCACCTCCAGCTCGTGCGCCATGAGGCCGAGCAGCCGCTCCAGCTTCGCCTGCGCCGATGGCAGCTCGAGGATCTGCTGGCGGTCCTCCACGCTCAGCCGGACGTGGGTGGCCAGGAAGTAGGCCAGCTGAAGCTGGTCATCCAGGCTGAGCGCGGCGCCCAGCAGCTCGCCTGGAAGGTAGGGTGCGATGGCAACCAGCTGCTGGAATGAGGCTATGGCGCTGCGGGTCAGGGCCTCCCGCTCCAGCGGCGCCTGCTCTCCGCCCGGCTCCTCGGGGTGGGAGCGGACCCTGGCCACCAGGTAGGGCCGATCGAGCTCGACCGCGGCCAGCCGGACCCGTTCCAGGCCGCGCACAGCGAGCTGGACGGTGCCGTCGGGCAGCTTGATCATGTGCTCGATCCGCACCACCGTGCCTTCGTGGTGCACCTCGTCCCAGGTCGCCTCGTCCACGTTCTCGTCGAGCTGGGCGGCGACCGCCAGGGTCCGCTCGCCCGGAGGGAGGTCGTCGAGGAGCTGCAGGGAGCGGGGACGGCCCACGGCCAGCGGCACCACCACGTGAGGGAAGACGACGGTGTTCTTGAGCGGCAGGACCGGCAGCTGACGCGCCGTCCGCTTCTTCTTCACGCGCTCATCCTCCAGGCGCGCAATCGGGCGCAATCACGCTTGACATCAAGGTCTTGTAGAGCCCTGTGTCGGGCTGGCTGCGGTTCCCCTGGCGGTAGTCCAGGAGGTAGGCAGATACCTTGCACTTGGTCTTGACCGCGAACTCGTAGCCGCCTCCGTTCAGCTTGTAGATGGTGACAAAGACCGGCTTCCCGTATACGTCGAAGGGGCCCTCCTGGCGCAACTCCTGTCCGGCCTGGGTCGGCGTCGCGGCCAGCTGAGGCAGGTCCCCACCGGTCTGGATCAGGAAAACGGCGCCGTCGTCGTCACCCTGGGGCGCCGTCATCGTGGCAGGGTTTCCCGAGTTCAGCAGCCACTCCGCCGGGAAGAGGTTGGAGTAGCCGCCACCCTGCTCGGCGTGCAGCGCGACCTCTCGGTGGATGACCAGCTCGGGCGTGTCCAGCACCCAGCCCTCGGCCTGGCCGCTCTGCGACTTCACGTGCAGCCAGCTGTTGGATCCGACCTTGCGCGTCTCGCTGATGTCCAGGCGGCCGCCCTGGGCCAGGGTCGCGAGCCGGGCGGCGTTGACGTCAGGCGTGGCGCGGACGTTCACACCCACCGGCGTCAGCACCCAGACCGCGTTGCCGGGGGCGTTGGGGGTCTTCTGCACCTGGGTGACCTGGACCCTCGGGGCGCTTGCGGTGTTCGTCGACTGAGGATTGAAGGTGCAGGCGCAGACAAGCGCCAGGCCGAGGCCGAGCGCCGCCGTCCGTATAATTCGCCTGACTCGAGTTCTTGAGTGAAAGACCACTCTCGGCCGTCATCCTAGCCGCCGGCCTCGGGACTCGCATGCGATCCCGGTGGCCGAAAGTACTCCATAGGCTGGCGGGGCGGCCGATGATCGACCTGGTGCTCGACGCCTGCCAGGCGGCCGGCGTCCGGGAGGTCACCGTTGTGATCTCGCCGGCGCAGCCTGACGTGGGTGCGCATCTTGCCGCCCGCAACGGCGACTGCCAGGTGGTGATCCAGCACGAGCAGCGGGGCACCGGTCACGCCCTCGCCCAGGTGCCCGGCGAGCGCCTGGCCGCCGGCGACGTGCTGGTGGTGAACGGTGACTCCCCGCTCATCAGGCCGGAGACCATCGCCCAGCTCCTCCAGGCCCACCGGCGAGCGGGCGTGCCGGCGACGCTGGCCAGTGTGCTCGATCCCGAGCGGAGGGACGGCCGCATCCTGAGGGCCGCGGACGGCAGCCTCGACCGGATCGTCGAGTACAAGGAGGCGGGCCCCGAGCTGGCGGCGGTGACCGAGATCAACGTCGGCCTCTACTGCTTCGAGGGGCCTCGCCTGCTTCAGGCGCTGCGCCGGCTCCGGCCAGACAACCGGGCAGGCGAGCTCTACCTGACCGACGTCTTCAAAGACCTGCGGCCGGCCCAGGTGGTCCAGCTCGCCGACCGGGAGGAGGCGCTAGGGATCAACGACCGGGTGCAGCTGGCGGAGGCGGAACGCGCGCTGCGCCAGCGCCTGCTGCGGCAGCTCATGCTCTCCGGCGTGACGGTCGTGGACCCGGCCAGCACCTTCGTCGACGTTGGGGTCAAGGTCGGTCAGGACAGCGTGCTCGAGCCCTTCACCTTCCTGCGTGGCGCCACCGTGGTGGGGGAGGGCTGCCGGCTCGGCCCGCACACCGACATCCGTGATTCCAGGATCGGCGATGATGCGCGCATCGAGCACTCCTGGCTGGACTCCGTGGACTTCGGCGCCGGCTCCGACTGCGGGCCCTTCTCCAAGCTTCGCCCGGGCACGCGCATTGCGGAAGGGGTGCACGTCGGCAGCTTCGTCGAGATGGTGCGCACGAGCGTGGGCAGGGGAAGCAGGGTCCCCCACGTGTCATACCTGGGAGACGCCACGGTGGGGGAAGACGTGAACATAGGTGCCGGATCGATCACTGCCAACTTCGACGGGACGCACAAGAACCCCACGGTGATCGAAGACGGCGTCTTCGTCGGCGTCGACACAATGTTCCGGGCGCCTGTCCGGGTCGGGCGAGGCAGCAAGACGGGGGCAGGCTCCGTGGTGACCAAGGATGTACCTCCGGGGGCCACCGCGGTCGGCGTGCCCGCCCGCGTGATCCGGCGCAAGGAGGCTGAATGATCGGGAGGTTGCAGACGGCCGTGGAGTTCGCCAGTGAAGATGCCTCGCCGTGGGGCGACCTGAAGCTGATCTCCGGCAGCGCCAATCCCGAGCTGGCTCGCTTGATCTCCGACGAGATCGGCGTGCCACTCACGGATGCCCGGACCACCCATTTCGCCGACGGGGAGATCGGCGTCCAGATTCAAGATTCGATGCGCGGCCACGACGTGTTCGTGGTCCAGCCCACCTGCCAGCCGGTCAACCAGAACTACATGGAGCTGTTCATCCTGCTCGACGCCCTCCGCCGGGCCTCGGCTGGGCGCATCACCGCTGTGGTGCCGTACTTCGGCTACGCCCGCAAGGAGCGCAAGTCCCAGCCTCGGGAGCCGATAAGCGCCAAGCTGATGGCCAACTTCATCACGCTGGCGGGCGCCGACCGGGTGCTCCTGATGGACCTTCACGCGGACGCCATCGAGGGCTTCTTCGACGTCCCCACCGACCACCTCACGGCGGCCAAGCTGCTGGCCGGCCACATCCGGCAGCTTGGTCTCGGCCACTGCTCGGTGGTGGCGCCGGACGCCGGCGGCGCCAAGCGGGCCGAGTCCATGGCGAGGTTGCTGGGCGCTCCCCTGGTCTTCGTCTACAAGCGGCGTCCCTACGACGACACCGCCGAGATCCTGGAGATGGCCGGAGACGTCGAGGGCCGGGACTGCGTCGTACTCGAGGACATGATCACCACCGGTGGGACCGCGGTGGAGGTGGCCAGGGCCCTCAAGAGCCACGGCGCTCAGCGGATCATCTTCGCGTCGACCCACCCGGTGCTGGCAGGAAGAGCCGTCGAGCGGCTGCGGGAGTCGGCCATCGACGAGGTGGTCGTGACCAACTCCATCCCGGTTCCTCCAGAGAAGCAGGGACGGCCGATCACCGTGCTCAGCGTGGCCCCGCTGCTCGCCGAAGCGATCGTCCGCGTCCACGAGAACAGGAGCGTGAGCGAGCTCTTCCGATGAGCAATCACTAGGCGCTTTTGGTGAGCGCCCAGTCCTGGGTCGAGGTCACCATCCTCGCCGCCTGTGTCGTGGTGGCGGCGGTGGCCTCGGCCACAGAAACCGCGATGACCTCCGTCGGCCGGCTCCGCGTCCGCCACCTGGCGGAGGAGGGCAGCCGGGCCGCTGCCGTGCTTCAGCGCCTGCAGCAGGATCCGAATCGATTTCTCTCCACGATCCTGGTCAGCAACACCGTGGCGCTGATCCTGGCCTCCTCGGTCACAACCCTGCTCGCCCAGGAATACCTGCCGCACAGGCTCGGCTTCTGGGGCGACCTGGCCGTCTCTCTAGTGCTCTCGATCTTCCTGCTGATCTTCGCCGAGGTGACGCCGAAGACCCTGGCGATCCGCAACGCCGACCGAATCGCGCTGCTGATGGCCGGCCCGGTGGAAGCGCTCTCCAACATCCTGCGCCCGGCCCTCTGGTTCATCACGCTGGTGGTCCGCGCCATCACCGGCGGCCGCGCCGCGCGCTCTCCCTTCCTGACCGAGGAGGAGCTGATGACCATGCTCCACGTCTCCGAGGAGCAGGGAGTGATCGAGGAAGAGGAGCGGGAGATGATCCACGGCATCATCGAGATCGGCAACAAGTCGGTCCGCGAGGTGATGGTGCCGCGTACCGACATAACCGCCATCGAGCGCTCGGCCTCGCTGGACGAGATCACCAGGGTCTTCCGTGGTACAGGACACACGCGATTGCCGGTCTACGAGGGCGACCTCGACCACATCGTGGGCCTGATCCACGTGAAGGACGTCCTCTTTTACGTGGTGGGGAGAGACACCCCCTTCGACATCAACTCGATCATGCGGCCGATGAAGTACGTCCCGGCCTCAAAGAAGGTCGACGAGCTGCTCCACCAGATGCAGACCGAGAAGGTGCACATGATGATCGTGCTCGACGAGTACGGCGGCACCGCCGGCCTGGTCACGCTGGAGGACCTGCTCGAGGAGATCGTGGGCGAGATCCGCGACGAGTACGACCTCGCCGAGGAAGAGCCGCTGCAGATCCTGAACGACCATGAGGCGGTGGTAGACGCCCGCTACTCCATGGGCGAGCTCAACGAGCGGTTGCAGCTCGGGTTGGAGGAGAGCGACGACTACGATTCGGTCGGCGGCTACATCTATGCCACGCTGGGAGAGGTCCCCGAGGCCGGCGCGACCTTCAAGAGCGGGAAGGTGCAGTGGACGGTCGACCAGCTCGACGGCCGCCGCATCGTCCGGGTCAGGCTCCGCTCCGACGAGCCCTGGCCAGACGAGATCCTGGCCGACGCGGGGCTGCCCATCCCGACCCGGGACCCCACCTCGCCAGTACCCAACGAGACCTGGGGACAGTCCGGCCATTAGCACCTACCGGGACTCTGCCGTGGTCCTGCGCAAGCTCGACTACGGCGAGAGCGACCGCATATACACGCTCCTGACGCGAGAGCACGGCAAGGTGGGGGTCCTGGCGCGAGGGGTACGCCGCTCCACCAGCCGCCTGGCCTCGGCGCTGGAGCTCTTCAGTCTGGTGGACGTCCAGCTGGCCAAGGGCCGCAACCTGGACGTCGTGGTCCAGGCCGTCCGCCTACCCGGGCCTCGCGTGGAGGCCGACGTCGAGCGCACGGCCCACGCCGGCCTGATCGCCGAGCTGGCCGATCGGGTCAGCGAGGAGCGGCATCCCCTGGAGGGCATCTACGAGCTGACCGTGGTCGCGCTGGCGGAGCTGGCCCGGGAGGACGAACCCCGCCGTGCCTCCGCCTACTACGTGATGGTGGCGCTCGACCTCCTCGGCTACGCGCCGCAGATATCCGCCTGCGCGTCCTGCGGTCGGCCTCTTCCGGCCGCCTCCGCCGCCTTCTCGCCGGTCGCCGGGGGCTTCCTCTGCGAGAACTGCGCCCAGCCAGGCATGCACCTGGTCAGCGTCTCGGTGCTCAAGGTGCTGCGGCTGATGGCCTCCGGTGACATCGGCCTCTACCGCCGCCTCAAACTCGACGCCGAGCTGATGCGGGAAGTCGAGATGGTGCTCGAAGCGCAGCTGGAGCATCACCTGGAACGCCAGCTGCGTTCGTTAAAGTTTCTCAGGCAAATGAGGGCTCACGCATGATCGGGGAAAGAGCAGACCTGATGGAGAAGGTGACCGCGCTCTGCAAGCGGCGCGGTTTCGTTTTCCAGTCCAGCGAGATCTACGGCGGGATCAACGCCATCTACGACTACGGTCACTACGGAGTGGCGCTCCGGCGCAACATCCGCAACCTCTGGTGGCGGCACATGATCGAGCTCAGGGAGGACGTGGTCGGCCTGGAGAGCTCGGTGATCATGAACCCCGAGGTCTGGGTGGCCTCCGGGCACGTCTCCGGCTTCACAGACCCCATGGTCGACTGCCTCGGCGAATGCAAGCAGCGCTGGCGTGCCGACCACCTGAGCGGCGACCGCTGCCCCAACTGCGGAGGCCCGCTCTCGGAGCCGCGCCAGTTCAACCTCATGTTCAAGACCCACATCGGCCCTGTCGAGGGGTCGGGGGCGGACGTGTACCTGCGGCCGGAGACCGCCCAGGGGATGTTCGTGGACTTCAAGAACGTCCTCAACTCGATGCGGGTCCGGGTGCCCTTCGGTATCGCCCAGCAGGGCCGCAGCTTCAGGAACGAGATCTCGCCGGGGAACTTCATCTTTCGGCTTCGAGAGTTCGAGCAGATGGAGATGGAGTTCTTTGTGAAGCCCGGTGACGACGAGCGATGGCATGGCTACTGGATCGAGGCCCGCCATCGCTGGTACCTCGAGGTCCTCGGCCTGCGGCCAGAGCGCCTGCGCCTGCGCCCGCACGACAAGGACGAGCTCTCCCACTACTCCAAGGCGACCACCGACGTGGAGTACCTCTTCCCGTTCGGCTGGGGAGAGCTGGAGGGCATCGCCAATCGCACCGACTACGACCTGCGGCAACACCAGGAGCGGTCCGGCGAGGATCTCACCTACCTGGACCCGGAGACCAACGAGCGCTATCTGCCGTATGTGATCGAGCCGGCGGCCGGCGTTGACCGGATCATGATCACCTGTCTGCTCGATGCGTACGACGAAGACGAGGTGCGCGGCGAGACCCGCGTCGTGCTTCGTTTTCATCGCGACCTGGCGCCGGTACAGGTGGCTGTGATGCCGCTCTCCAAGAAGGAGGAGCTGATCGCGCCGGCGCGCGAGGTGCAGGCGCTGCTCAGGCCTCACTTCCGGGTCGAGTACGACCAGACCGGCGGCCACATCGGCCGCCGCTACCGCAGGCAGGACGAGATCGGCACGCCTTACTGCGTGACGGTCGACTTCGACACGGTGAGCGATGGTGCAGTAACCATCCGCGAGAGAGACACCATGACCCAGGAGCGCGTCCCCATAGCCACCCTCCTGACCCGCCTAAAAGAGCGTTTCACCTAAAAAGCTCTCTCTGCCTCCCCCTTGTGGGGAGGGGTAGTGGGAGGGGGTACTCCAACGGCCGCTGAGCGGTGATGGGCACGACGCCCATTCCGGGCGAGCCGTCTTCCCCATGACGGGCGCCGGGCTCGGGCGCACGATACCTGCCAGCGAGTCGGCGCTGCGGCCGCAAGAACCGATCACCTGCCTTCGCCACTACCCCCCTTCCTGGGGAGGGCCCAACCGGCCCTCCCCGCCCCCAGCTCCGAACGGGGGACAAAAAGGTGACCCCGACGAACCGCCTCCGGGATTCGGGACCAGCCTTGCGGCCATTCCCGGCTCCCTCGCGCTGTTCCTCGGGGCCGTCAACAAGCATAGGGCTCAGGGGTCCGCGCAGCAAGCGGCTTGTTCGCGGGCTTGCCAGGCGACGAAAGGTCGCTTGGGCGGGCGGTGGGTCCCTGCGCTCATGCTCAGGATGCCAAGCAGCCGCGCGAACTCGCCGCTGCCTCTGTGGCGTGAGATCGGCCGCGTCCCGGGGACGAGCGGACCGATAAAAAGAAGTGACCCCGACGAATCGCCTACCGGCTGGCCTTGCGGCCTGCCAATCGCGTGTCCCTCGGGGCCGTTGCAAACGTTAAGGCCAGGGGCCATTTCGGGCAAGGGCCTTCTTCGCAGGGTAGGTAGGCTACGGATTGGAGCCGCCCGTCGGCCGCCGCAAGAAGTTCGATCGAACGCGCGGTTCCGTGGAGCCAGCGATTCATACCTCACAGGGGCCAAAATCTAGAGCCATGGCGACTGCTACCGAGACCAAGTGGATTTACCTGTTCTCAGAAGGGTCCAAGGACCTGCGAGACCTCCTCGGCGGCAAGGGCGCCGGGGTAGCGGAGATGACCAGGGCGGGCATGCCGGTGCCGCCCGGGTTCACCATCACCACCGAAGCCTGCCGCGCGTACTACGCCGGCGGCCGCCAGGTGCCCGACGGCCTGTGGGAGCAGGCGGAGAGCGCTCTGGCCCAGGTGGAAGAGCAAACCGGCAAGCGGCTGGGCGACCCCCAGAACCCGCTCCTGGTCAGCGTTCGCTCCGGTGCCAAGTTCTCCATGCCGGGGATGATGGACACCGTCCTCAACCTCGGCCTCAACGCCCAGACGCTGGAGGGTCTCCAGGCCCTCACTGGCGACCAGCGTTTCGCGCTCGACGCCTACCGGCGATTCGTCCAGATGTTCGGCAAGATCGTGAAGGGCATCGACGGCGACCTCTTCGAGGAGGCCCTGCACGCCGCCAAGGAGAGGGCCGGGGTCAAGACGGATCCTGAGCTCAGCCCGGCTCAGCTGAGCGAGCTGGTCGACGAGTTCAAGGCGATCTACAAGAAGGAAACCGGGGAGGAGTTCCCGGACGACCCCAAGCAGCAGCTGCGCGCGGCGATCGAGGCCGTCTTCGCCTCCTGGAACACGCCGCGGGCGGTGGCCTACCGGCGCCTGGAGAAGATTCCGAACGACCTGGGGACCGCGGTCAACGTCCAGATGATGGCCTTCGGCAACATGGGCGAGGGCTCGGGAACCGGGGTCGCCTTCACGCGCAACCCGATCACCGGGGAAAAGGAGCTCTACGGCGACTTCCTGTCCAACGCGCAGGGCGAGGACGTGGTGGCCGGCATCCGCGACACCGAGCCGATAGCGGCCCTTCGCCAGCACATGCCCGAGGTCTACGCCCAGTTCCAGGACTACGCCAAGAAGCTGGAGGAGCACTACCGGGACGTCCAGGACCTCGAGTTCACGATCGAGCGCGGCAAGCTCTACATGCTTCAGACGCGCAGCGCCAAGCGGACCGGCGAGGCGGCCATCAACATCGCGGTCGACCTGGTGAACGAGGGGTTGATCAGCAAGGAGGAGGCCGTCGCCCGGGTCGAGCCCCGGCAGCTGGAGCAGCTGCTCCACCCTCGCGTGGACCCAAACGCGCAGGCCGTTCCGATCGGCAGAGGCGTTCCCGCGTCACCGGGCGCGGCGACCGGTCAGGCGGTCTTCGACGCGGACACCGCCGAGGAGTGGGGCAAGGAGGGCCGGGCCGTGATCCTGGTCCGGATCGACACCAACCCCAACGACGTGCACGGCATGATCGCGGCCAGGGGCATCCTGACCTCGACCGGCGGCACCGCCAGCCACGCGGCGCTCGTCGCCCGCGGCATGGGCCGCCCCTGCATCGTCGGCGCCAACGGCATCCTGGTCGATCTCAAGAACCGGCAGTTCTCGGCCAACGGCGTCACCGTCAAAGAGGGCGAGGAGATCACCATCGACGGGACCACTGGCAACGTCTTCCAGGGCAAGGTGCCGACCATCGAGCCGAAGCCGTCCAGCAACTTCCAAGCCCTGCTCGGCTGGGCCGACGAGGTGAGGCGCCTGGAAGTCTGGGCCAATGCCGACTACCCACGCGACGCCCTCAAGGCGCGGGAGAACGGTGCCCAGGGCATCGGCCTCTGCCGGACCGAGCACATGTTCATGGAGGAGGAGCGCCTGCCCGTGGTCCGGGCCATGATCATGGCCGAGACCACCGAGGAGCGGGAGCGTGAGCTGGAGCGCCTGCTGCCCATCCAGCGCGGCGACTTCGAGGGCATCCTGGAGGCGATGCAGGGGCTGCCGGTCGTGATCCGGCTCATCGACCCGCCGTTGCACGAGTTCCTGCCCAACTACGAGGACCTGGTGGCGGAGACCACCGAGCTGCGCATCACCGCGAAGGACCCAGGCCGGCTGGCCGAGCTGGAAAAGCTCAAGGAGCGGGTGGAGCAGCTGCGAGAGGCCAACCCGATGCTCGGCCTCCGTGGCGTCCGGCTCTCGATCCTCTATCCGGAGATCACCCGGATGCAGGTGCGCGCGATCATCGAGGCGGCCTGCAGCCTGCGGAAGAGGGGCGTCGACGCCCGGCCCGAGATCATGATTCCCCTGGTCGGCATCCTTGCCGAGCTCGAGGCGGTCAAGGGAGAGCTGGAGCCGGTGGCCAAGGCCGTGCAGGAGGAGCAGGGCGTCGAGGTGCCCTACAAGTTCGGCACCATGATCGAGGTGCCGAGGGCCGCCCTGGTGGCGGGCGAGATCGCCAAAGAGGCTGAGTTCTTCTCCTTCGGCACCAACGACCTCACGCAGACCACTTTCGGCTTCTCCCGCGATGACGCCGAGGGAAAGTTCATCGTCCGCTACCTGGAGCAGAAGATCCTCCCGGCCAATCCCTTCGAGTCCATCGATCGGGCTGGCGTGGGAAGGCTGATGGGGATCGCCGTGCAGGAGGGACGGGCAGCCCGTCCGGACCTGGAGATCGGAATCTGCGGGGAGCACGGTGGCGACCCCGATTCCATCCAGCTCTGCCATGCGCTCGGCCTGGACTACGTCTCCTGCAGCCCCTACCGAGTGCCCGTCGCCCGCCTCGCCGCCGCCCAGGCTGCCACCGCAGGAGGCACGCCAACAAAGTAGGCCCGATTCCCTCCCCCTGGCGGCCGCAGGGGGAGGGATTTACTTACTCTCTGTGCGGTGTCCCCGCAGCCGCTGGAGGACGTGCGCGATCAGGTTCGAGCCAGGCTCAACCTGGTTGACGTCGTTCGGCAGCACGTCCAGCTGCGCAAGAGGGGACGGGAGTGGATCGGACTCTGCCCCTTCCACGAGGAGAAGACGCCCAGTTTCGGGGTCAACGAGCAGCTGCAGTCCTGGTTCTGCTTTGGCTGCGATCGCGGCGGGGACATCTTCAGGTTCGTCGAGCTGCGCGAGAAGGTGGCTTTCCCGGAAGCCCTCCGCATCCTGGCCGAGCTGGCCGGCGTCGAGATGCCGGAGAGGTCGGGCCACGACCAGGCGCGCACGCGCCTCAAGCGCCGCATCCTGGAGCTCAACACGCTCGCGGTCCAGTACTACGAGTACGTGCTCCATTCGACGCCGGCCGGCGAGCAGGGACGGGACCTGCTTCAGCGGCGGGGGGTGGGGGAGGAGATCGCGCGTCGCTTCGGCCTCGGCTACGCGCCTGGGGGCGCCAATTTCGCCGCCTATCTGAAGCGCCGTGGTCACGGGCTGGCGGAGGCCCAGGCGGCCTGCCTGGTGAGGTCCGACGGCCAGGACTTCTTCCAGCGGCGGTTGGTGGTGCCCATCCGGGACGAGCGAGGCCAGGCGCTGGCTTTCACAGGCCGGACCGTGGTTGCCGACGAGGTCCGAAAGTACATGAACACCCGGGAGACGCCGGCCTACGTCAAGGGGCGAGTGCTCTTTGCGCTCGACCTGGCGCGCGGCGAGATCGAAAGGCGCGGACACGCCGTATTGATGGAAGGACAGTTCGATGTGATCGTCGCCCATCAGTTCGGCGTCGGAAACGCGGTGGCCAGCTCGGGCACGGCGCTTTCCGAGGACCAGCTCAGCCTGCTCAAGCGCTTCACCGACGAGGTGGTCTTGAGCTATGACAATGACTCGGCCGGCCGGGCGGCCGCCTTCAGGGCGATCGAGATGGCACAGGCCCAGAAGGTCCGCGCCCGCGTCGTCCGGCTCCCGCCCGAAACCAAGGACCCCGATGAGTTCCTGCGCGCCGGAGGCTCTTGGGAGCAGGTGCTGCGGGCTGCGCCCACGGGCTGGGAGTACCTGCTTCGCGAGGCGATCGGGGAGCGCGGTGGGGCTCGCCCGGCGGATCTGGAGGTCGCGTTGCGGGACGTGAACGCCGTACTCGGCCGGATCGAGGATCCCGCGCTCCGCGAGCAGTACCGGCAGGAGGCGGCCCTCTGGCTCGGCATCGACCAGAGAAACCTGGTCTACCAGCCTCCGCAGCCGTCCCGCGTCCGGCAGGAAGGCCCCGCGCCGGCCGGATCTTCAGACCGTAATCGTTTAGCGCCTGAAGGAGTCGGGAAGAAAGTGTCCAGGATTGTCGGTTACCTGCTTCAAGTGTTGGCCGTGCGGCCCGAGGCGCTGGAGCGTGTTCGTGCCTCGCTGAACCTGGCCGACCTGGAAGGAAACGACCGGGTCGCGTACCTGCATATGGTGGAGACATTGCAGAGGGGCGGGCTTGAAGCCCTGGGCCGAGAGGTGGGGGAATATCCCACCGAGCTGGAGGCCCTGGTCAGGAAAGCCTGGGCGGCGCCACCGCCGGGTATCGGGGACGACGTGGTGGACGACGTGATCCGCCGGATCGCCCGCGACGCCGTGCACCGTCGCAAACGAGGGATAATTGCGGGTCTTGCCGAGGCCGAGCGTCTGGGCGACCACGAGAAAGTCGCGGCTCTCGAAGTGGAGTGGAGAGAGCTGAGCGGCCGGACGTGAGAGGACTGGGGTTGGAGACAAAGTTTGGCTAAGACCAAGGACAAGGTGGAACCGCGACTCGAGGACCTGCTCATACAGCAGGCCGAGGTCCTGATCGTCAAGGGTAAGGAGCAGGGTTTCCTGACCCCGGACGACGTTCTCGACGGCTTCCCTGACCTGGAGACCACCGAGCCGGAGCAGATGTTCCGGATTTTCGGCGCCTTCAAGGAGATGGGCATCGAAGTGTCCGATACGGCGGGTGACTTCGAGGACAAGGAAGACGCCGACGACGACATGCAGATGGAGATCGAGATGATGGACTCGGTCTCGCTGGACGACCCAGTCCGCATGTACCTGAAGGAGATCGGCAGGGTCAGTCTGTTGACCGCAGCCGACGAGGTCGACCTCGCCAAGGCGATCGAGGCGGGTTCCGATGAAGCCAAGCAGCGTTTGACCGAGGCGAACCTGCGGCTGGTCGTCTCGATAGCGAAGAAATACATCGGCCGCGGAATGTCCTTCCTGGACCTGATCCAGGAAGGCAACATGGGCCTGATCCGGGCCGTCGAAAAGTTCGACTATCACAAGGGATACAAGTTCTCCACCTACGCCACTTGGTGGATCCGGCAGGCCATTACCAGGGCCATCGCCGACCAGGCTCGCACGATCCGCATCCCGGTCCACATGGTGGAGACGATCAACAAGCTGGTGCGCGTCTCCCGGCGCCTGCTTCAGGAATTGGGGCGCGAACCGTCGGACGAAGAGATCGCCGAGGAGATGGGGATCACGCCGGACAAGGTCAGGGAGATCGTCAAGGTCTCCCAGGACCCGGTCTCACTGGAGACCCCGATCGGCGAGGAGGAGGACTCCCACCTGGGGGACTTCGTCGAGGACAAAGAGGCCACTTCGCCTTCGGACGCCGCCTCGCTGACCATGCTCCACAACGAGGTGGAGGACATCCTCGACACTCTCACGCCGCGCGAGCGTCGCGTGCTCCAGCTCCGCTTCGGTCTGATCGACGGCCATCAGCGAACTCTCGAAGAGGTAGGCAAGCGCTTCGGGGTGACCCGCGAACGCATCCGCCAGATCGAGGCCAAGGCGCTCAGAAAGCTGCGCCACCCCTCCCGCTCCAAAAAGCTCCGGGATTACCTCGAATAAATCGCGGGGGAGGCAGGCCTCCCCCACGGGCCCCCTCCCGCTGGAGTGGCGGCGTGGTTTCGGATGCGGGACTCATTCGGCCGGAGTGAATCCGGCCTATCAAGTAACGCCCAGGCCGTTCCCTCCGCCGACGGGGAGGGGGTATTTGTGACGTTTTTGTTGCGCTCGGGCGATACTTGCTGCCGAGAGCGCGCCTATGCCTGTTATCACGATCGGGCGGCAGTACGGGGCTGGAGGGGAGACCATCGGTGCGATGGTGGCCGAGCGGCTGGGTGCCGAGCTGGTCGACCGCAAGATCTTTGAGGAGGTTGCCCACCGCCTGGAGCTACCCCACGACGAAGTGGAGAAGCACGAGGAGTGCGGCGGCACCTTCCTGAACCGAGTTCTCCAGGCGCTCGGCTCGGCTTCCGTGGAGTTCGCCGCGCCGCCAGAGGCGGCGGCCTGGACGCCCCCGTACAGCGATCCCACCCTCGACACCCGGAAGGCTGTGCTGGAGGTGACACAGGAGGTCATGCGGGAGGCGGCGCGGACCGGAAACGCCGTGATCGTCGGTCGCGGCGGCGCCTACGTGCTGGAGAACGACCGCAACGTGCTCAACGTCTTCGTCCGTGCCTCCCAAAGGGTGCGTGTCGAGCACGTCCAGCAGCTGCTCGGACTCAACGAGGAGCAGGCTATACGCCGGGTGAAACAGGTGGACGGCAATCGGGGCAGCTACATCCGTCAGGTGTACAACCACGACTGGCTGCACCCGGCCCACTACCACGTCGTGCTCGACAGCGGCCGGCTCGGCTACGACCGCACGGCCGATGCCATCGTCGCGCTCGCGCGCTGACTAACCTATTGTCACCTTGAGCACCAACCATCCCTACTTCGTGGGTTCCCAGACCTCCGGCGTCGACGGCTCCAGCGAGGGCGGCCGGCTGAGCACGGTCCGCCTGCCACAGGTGCTAGTGCTCTACAGCGTGCCGCTGCTCAAGTCCCTACAGGCGGCGGGCTACACCGGGAAGCTCAACGCCGAGCCGGCCCTGGTCGACGGAACCTGGGTTCTGAAGGTGACCTACGAGGGCGACGAGCCCCCGCCCGTACCCGAACGCTGGCACGGCCACCGCGTGGTCCTCGAGAAAGCGGAGCCAGCCAATGCCTGAGTACGACTCCGAAAGCACCATCCGCCAGATCCTCAGTCGGGGGCCGGATGGCCGCGAGCTCCTCTTAGCCCACGGCTACGACGTTGGTGAGGGCTTCATCGACGTCCTCTCTCAGCATCAGACCCTCCGTGATGCGGCTCGCGGCGGCCGCCTCCGCGACGTCGAGGGCCTGCTCGGAGCGTTGAACGACCGACGTTCGAGCTGAGGCGGACGACTCCCCTTTAGAGCGTCCGGCGGGCCCTCGCCGGCGCCCGTTGGCTGGAAGCTCGCCGGGTAGAATCTCACGCGTCGCTCCGGAGTAGCTCAATCGGTAGAGCAGGCGGCTGTTAACCGCAAGGTTTAGGGTTCGAGTCCCTACTCCGGAGCCAGTATTTCCCAGCCCCAAGCTGGCCTTTTGCTCAGTCCGCCCATTCGAGCGGGCGTGGGCCGCAATTAAGATCCGCGCTAAGAAAGGTGCAAGCGCCCGATGACCGGCTCCTGCCTGGGGAGTCCTCCACTTCAACCGACCTGGAAGACATCTCCCACTGGGTCGCTGTCTACTCAGAGCTCGTCGAGTTCCTGCAGCGTCCTGAGCTTCTGGCCGTCGCGGAGATCCGTGAGCGGTACGAACGCCGCCTCGCGTTCTGGTCGGAGCGGCAAGAGGAGATGATCAAATCCCGGAACATGGCTGGGACGCCCTAGAGGTGCGGACTCGCACTGCCGAGGGGCGCAGATACCAGAAATTCGCGCTGGTACGATGGCCTTAAACCGCCACATGAGTACATCCAAGATCGCCGGATCCGGGTTCGTCCACGAGGCTCTGCTGTATGCAGACGAGCGAGAGTTCCTGACCGGGACGCTGTCCTTCATCCGCGCCGCCCTGGCCCGGGCGGAGCCGATCCTGGTGGCCGTCGCGGCGGCCAAGATCCAGCTGCTCAGCGCGCGCCTCGGCCGTGAAGCGGAGTCTGTGAGCTGGATCGACATGGCGGGCATCGGCCAGAACCCGGCGCGCATCATCCCCCTCTGGCGCAGGTTCGCCGCCGCCCACGGGGACCGGAACCGCCTCTGGGGCATCGGCGAGCCTGTCTGGGCTGGGCGCAGCTCGGCGGAGTTGGTGGAGGCGGAGCGGCACGAGGCTCTCCTGAACGTGGCCTTCGCCGAGGGGCCGGCTCTCAGCATCCTCTGCCCCTACGACACCGATGCCCTCGAGCCCGCCGTCATCCACGAGGCGCACTGCAACCATCCGGTCATCCGCCGCGGAGCCGGCGATGCGCTTAGCGAGCACTTTCGCGGCGCCGAGGCCGGGAGAGCTCCCTTCGATCAGCCCTTGCCAGAGCCCCCCGGAGAGGTGCGCGCGCTGGCCATGGACGGTTCTTCCCCCGCGAAGGTGCGGAGGCTGGTGGGACAGGAGGCGGCGGAGGCCGGCCTGCACAGCGCCCAGGCCGACGACCTGACACTCGCGGTCATTGCCGCCGGCAGCACGCTGGCGAACGGAGGCGATGCGGGGACCCTGACGGTCTGGCGGGCGGCGCAGGCCCTTACCTGCGAGATCCGGTACCCCGGCCGGCTGGAGGACCCGCTCGCTGGCCGTGAATGGCCGCCTTCGGAGGCCGGTCGCAACCGCGGCCTGTGGGTGGCGAACCAGCTCTGCGACCTGGTGCAGCTACGCTCGTTCCGCACGGAAACCGTGGCCCGCCTCCACACGGTGGCTTAGCCGGCGGGTTTATCCGCCGCTTTTGCGGCGGGTTCCCCTTCCCAGTCTTTCTCCCAGTCGGCTAGTTCCACGACGTTCCCGTCTGGATCGGTCAGGAAGATCGACCGGCCCTGGCTGAACTGGACCGGTCCTTCCACGTCGAGTCCCGCCGAGCTGAGGCGGTCCAGCCATGACTCCAGGCTTCCAGGAGCCACGTAGACCGCGAAGTGAACGTGTTTTCCGCCGCGGCTGGCATGGATGGCGACTCCGGACCCGCCGGAGCTGCGTGGCCAAAGACCGAGCACCTCGTTCTGACCCAGGCGCAGCCAGACAGCCGGCCGCTCCGCGCCCCAGCGGGTGACCTCCACAAGGCCCAACACGTCGCCGTAGAACCGGACCGCGCGCTCAAGGTCCTCGACTTCCAGTACCAGCTCCAGCAGCCCTCGCGTTTCCATCTCTCCAAGTGTCGGGGAGAAGGCTTCGGAAACGCGAGCGGGGTCCCCGGCCACAATATGGGCGTAGCAGGCGCGGCGTGTTGTGAGGAGGCCGTCACATGGGCATGCCCAGCAACCAGTACGTCCCCGACCTCGGAGACGCGATCCGGATAGTTCCGCTCAGCTTGACCCAGGACCAGAGGGCTCCGGTCCCCGGGATCCCGGCCGCGCCCACCGCCCAGATGACCTATCGGGGCGGCCCCTTGCTCAGCAGCGTGGATGTCTTCGCGCTGTACTGGGGCGCCGGCTGGCAGGGCGCCCAGGCGGCCCTGGTCCAGCAGATGGATCAGTTCTTCGACTTCGTGGTGACCAGCGCGCTGATCGACCAGCTGAGCGAGTACAGCGTTTCCGGGCAGACGATCGGCCACGGCCGGAGCTCCGGAAGCACGGTCGTCACAACACCCGCTCCGGCGAGCTCCATCACGGACGCCGGCGTCCGCAGCTTCCTGCAGCAACAGATCGCCGCCGGTGGGGCGGTGCCGGGGCCGACCCCGAACCGGCTCTATTTCGTCTTCCTCCCGCCTGGTGTCACCGTCACGCTCGGTGGCAGCAGCTCCTGCATGGCCTTCTGCGGCTACCACGACAACATCAACGCGCAGATCTTCTATGCGGTGATGCCGTTTCCCGGGTGCAACGGCTGTCTGGGCGGCCTGCAGACGCTGGAGTCACTCACCACTGTCAGCTCCCACGAGCTCTGCGAGGCGATCACCGATGCCGTGCCCGGCCAGGGCTGGTACGACGACAACCAGGGTGAGATCGGGGACGTCTGCCCCTGGCAGACCAAGAAGCTGGGTGCCTACACCGTCCAGCTGGAATGGTCGAACCAGGCCGGGGCCTGCCGCTGAAGGCGGAGGCGGCGCGATTATTCTCGGGCGAGCTCTTCCTGGCGTGTCTGCCAGAAGCTGAGGCGAACCTTCAATCGTGCGAGTTCGAGTCGGAGCAGGTTTTCGTCCCGCTCGAGCTCGGCCGTGGCTGCTTCGGAGAGAAGCTTCCTGTCCTCGCTGAGGCGCTCCAGGAGGTCGTTCTTGAAGCCGACGAGCTCCGCATAGACGCTGGCCCAGTGCGAGGCGTCTTCCGGGTAGGGGCTGTTGGGATCCTCCCCGGTGAGCAGCCTCTCCTGGTCGGCCGCCTGCCCCTCAACCCTGGCCTGCTCCGCGGCCAGCTCGTTCGCCTTGTCCAGAAGATCGTCCGGTGGGTTCATTCGCCTCCGCGTAATAGCAGGATGGCTGCTCTCCGGTCAATCGACCATTCGGGAATTCAGAGCGCGCCAGACCCGCTCGGGACTCAGCGGCATGTCGAGATGCCGGACGCCCAGGTGGGCGAGAGCGTCGATGACGGCGTTCTGGACCGCCGGGGTCGCCCCGATCGTGCCGGCTTCGCCGACCCCCTTTGCGCCGAGGGGGTTGTTGGGCGAGGGCGTCACGGTGCGCGCCGTGTCGATCGGCGGCACCTCGCCGGCGGTGGGGACCATGTAGTCGAGGAGGCTCACGGTCAGAGGGTTGCCCTCACCGTCCTGGACAACCTCCTCGTAGAGCGCCTGTCCCACGCCCTGCGCCACGCCCCCGTGCACCTGGCCCTCCACGAGCATGGGGTTCACGACCGTGCCGCAGTCGTCGACGGCGACGTGCCGCAGCAGGCTCACGTCACCAGTCTCGGCGTCGACTTCCGCAACGGCAACATGGGTGCCGAAGGGGTAGCTGGAGTCGGCGAACACGTCGCACTGCCCTCGGAGCGGCGCCTCACCCCTCTCCTGCGCCGCTGCGGCCAACCTTGCCCAGCTCAACTCGGAGCCCGGAACCCCCCGCACCGCCAGACCCTCCGGCGTGGCGACCACGTCTTCGGACTCCGCCTCGAGCAGGTCGCCGGCCAGCTCACGCCCTCGCTCCAGCAGCTCGCGGGCGGCCAGCAGCACCGCGCTGCCCGCGAGCTGCACCGACCGGGAGCTTGCAGTCCCGTCGCCACGGGGCACTCGCCCGGTGTCGGCCTGGACCGCTCGAAAGGCTTCCAGTGGAGAGCCGAGGACTTCCGCCGCGATCTGCGCGTACGTCGTCCGGTGACCCTGGCCGTGGTCGGCTGTGCCGGCCAGGATGAGAAATCCGCCACCTGGCTCGGCCTCAACCGAGGCGAACTCGGTCGGGGAGCCGATGGCGGTGATTTCCACGTAGCTGCTCAGTCCCACGCCCAGAAGCCGGCGCTCGCCCGCTTCCCGGCGGCGTCGCTGCTCGGCGCGCAGCTGCTCGTAACCGACCAGCTCCAGGGCCGTGTCGAGTGCGGCTTCGTAGGCTCCCGAGTCGTAGGTGGCGCCGGTGACCGTCTCGTACGGAAACTCCGCCGGCGGGATCAGGTTGCGGCGGCGTAGGACGGCGGGATCCAGCCCCAGCTCGGTGGCCAGCATGTCCATCGCTCGCTCCAGCAGTGCGGTTGCCTCCGGCCGCCCGGCGCCGCGGTAAGCGGCGGTCGGAGTCGAGTTGGTGGCATAGCTCCGGGCGAGGTACTGGACGCGAGGTAAACGGTAGGGTCCGGCCAGCATCTGGCCGGTCAGGAAGGGAAGAAAGGCGCCCTGCCCGGGATAGGCGCCGGCATCGGCCAGGACCTTCACCCGGAGGCCGGTCAGCGAACCGTCCCGGCCGGCGCCGAGCTCGACCTCCTGCAGCTGGTCGCGGCCCTGCACCATGGCGACGAAGGATTCGGAGCGCGTCTCGATCCACCGCACGGGTTTCCCCAGCCGCCTGGCGAGCTCCGCCACCACCGCCTGCTCGGGGTAGACGGGGAGCTTGGAGCCGAAGCCGCCGCCTACGTCGGGAGCTATGCACCGCACGCTCGATTCCGGGATCCCGAGGCAGTCGGCGACGAAGTCTCGGACCTGGAAAGGGCTCTGGGTGGAGGCCCAGAGCGCGACGCCACCGTTCTCGCCGTCAGGCGTCGCCAGGACGGCGTTCGGCTCGATGGAGACGGCGGCCAGCCGCTGGTTCCGGAAGCGAGCCCGGACGGTCACCTCGGCGCCGGTGAGCGCGTCCTCGTCGGGGCCGAAGCCCACTTCGAATGCGAGGTTGCTCCCGTGCTCTGGGAACAACAGCGGCGCGCCATCAGCGGCGGCCGCGGCGGCTCCCAGGATCGGGGTCAGAGGCTCGTACTCGACGGCCACCGCCTGGGCGCCGTCGGCGGCGGCACCGCCCGTCTCCGCGACCACGACTGCCACGGCCTCTCCCACGAACCGCACCCTATCGCCGGCCAGCGGCGGACGCGCGAACACCTCCGGCATCACTCCGAAGGCGAGCCGGGCGGGCAACTTCAGGTCGGCGGCGGAAAGCGCGGCCACCACTCCGGGCAACCGCCGGGCGGGGCCCAGATCGAGGTCCTTGACGCGCCCGTGGGGGACGGGTGAGCGCACGAAGGCGGCATGAAGGCAACCCTGGGGAGCGAGGTCGTCGACGAACATGCCCTCCCCGCGGAGCAGGCGGGGATCTTCCCGGCGGCGGATGCTGGCGCCGAGTATCGAGCTGGGCACGCCCCAGTATCTGTACACCAAGCCCTGGCTGGAGGGACGCGGCCGGATTCCCCCAGGCCGTCGCTGCCGCCGGGCGGGAGGCCCCGGCCGCCCTGGACAATGTCAAGGTGGCGACGACTCCCGGTACTGGACCGATCCGCGCTCCCGCGGACGTCCGGGCTCGCGCCCTGGTCTTCGACTTCGATGGCCTGATCATCGACACTGAGGGCCCGGTCTACGAGTCCTGGGCCGACGTCTACCGGCGGCATGGGCAGGAACTCTCGCTCGAGTTCTGGAAGACGATCATCGGTCGCGGTTCCAACTACTTCGACCCTCTGGCGGACCTGGAACGGCGGCTGGGCCGGCGCCTGGAGGCAGAGGCGATCCGCGCCGAGCGACGCGTCCGCATGGTGGAGCTGGTCGAAGCGCTGCCCATCCTGCCGGGGGTTCTCGAATGGCGAACTCAGGCGCGGAGCCTGGGTGCCAGGCTGGGTGTGGCTTCCAGCTCGGGCCGCGGCTGGGTGACGGGCCACCTGGACCGGCTGGGAATTGGAGATTGGGACTGCGTCCGCTGCCTCGAGGACGTCGAACGGCCCAAGCCGGCGCCCGACCTCTACACGGCGGTCCTCGGTTGTCTGGGGGTCGCCCCGTCCCAGGCGATCGCGGTCGAAGACTCCATCCACGGCGTTGAGGCGGCGAAGGCGGCCGGTCTCTACTGCGTGGCCGTGCCCAGCTCACTGACCGGCGAACACGACTTTCGCCGCGCCGACCTGGTTCTCGGCTCACTCAGCGAGGCCTCTTTCGCTGAGGTCGCCGTCCAGGCAACCTCCGAACGCCAGCCCCAGGAACCGCCGAACCGCCCCTAGCCGGAGCAACCCAGCACACCGTCTCGGTCAGACGTCCCAGAAGGCCAGCTCGTACTGGCTGGAGAGCAGGAAGGCCTCTCTCATTCGAGCCCGCTCAGCGGCAGACGCGCCGTCGGCGAGCTGATCCACGAGCTCTCGGCACCAGTTGGCCAGGCTCGTGAACGCCGGGTCGGCGTAGGTGTCGATCCAACGGGCTAGGCGAGGGTCCTCCGGCCGCCCGCGCTCGGCCAGGCGCAAGCCGACCTCGTTGAAGCCCCACATACAGGGCAGCAGCGCGGCTGCCAGCTCGGCGAAATCCCCGGTGGCCGCCGTCCTGACCAGGAAGTCCGCGTATGCCCTGGTGACGGGGGCCATGGCCTCCGACTCCAGCTCGTCGCCGCCGATGCCGAACTCGGCAGCGTAAGAGCGGTGAAGCTCCATCTCGCTCCCGGCGGTCGCCTGGAGCAGGTCTGCGAAACGCCGGAGGGTGCCCAGATCCGGTGATCGCGCCGCGCCCAGGGCGAGCATGCGGCAGTACTCGACCAAGAACAGGTAGTCCTGCTTGACCCAGCGCCTGAACTGTTCGGCGTTGACTTCGCCGGTGCCAATCCCGCGCACGAAAGGGTGCTGGTGCTGGGCGTGCCAGATCGGCTCGGCCTCGGCGCGGAGCTCCTGGCTGAAGCTCAGCTCAGGGCCCCGTACAGCGTGTCCCAGAAGAGCAGCTCGTAACTCTGCAGGAATCTTGGCGCGCGCCTGATGAGGACTTCGGGGACCCCCCTCAGGAGACCCGCGTCGATGACCGCCAGGGCACGCTCCTCAAAGTCATCGGCCGTCTCAGCGAACAGGTCCAGGAAGGAGACGCTGTCTTCGCTCAGGCCATAGCCGGTGCGGAGGGCGCGACTGAGGCGTCCGCAGTTCTCTCCCCAGGCGCTGAAGTTGACCACGAAGGCGGCTGAGACCTCGGCGTCGGAGGCGTAGGCCGCGAGCCAGGCCATGAACGCCGCGTAGGCCTGGCATGCGGGCAGTGGCTCGTAGGCCAGCAGCTCGGCGCCGGTCATGCCGAACGCGGTGGCCAGCGCAGGCAGCGCTGCCAGGGCGGCGCGTTCCCCGCTGAGCACGTCCAGGAAGAAGTCCCCTCCGAAGCGGCCTACCAGCTGGGCCACGCTGCGCAGGTCGCTCGAGATGATGTGGAGCTGCTCGCCAGCGAGGGGACGCATTTGGTCCAGCTGGAGCCGCTTCTCCTGCACCGCCCCAACGTAGGGATGCTCGAGCAACCGGTCCCTGGTGGGCGCCAGATCGGCGCGAATGCTCTTGACCAGCTCGGCGGCTTTCATCCAGACCTCAAAGGTTAGATTGGTGCGGTGCCGGAGCGGAAGAAGACCATGCAGGAGCTGGCCGGAAGCGGAGACGACGGGACAACCGGCCTCCTGGGTGGCGGTCGCGCCTCCAAAGACGATCTCCGGATCGAGACGTACGGCACCGTTGACGAGGCTTCCAGCGCTCTCGGACTGGCAAAGGCGCTGACCTCCGATCCTCGTGTCAAGGAGATCGTCGAGCGGCTTCAGGCGGACCTCTACCGGGTCGGCGCCGAGCTGGCAACCAATCCGGACGGGAAATCCCGCTTCGTCACCACCACGGCCGAGGAGGTGGCCGGGCTGGACGGGCTGATGGCCGAGCTGGAGGCGGAGGTGCCGATGCCCGAAGGCTTCATCCTGCCAGGCACGACCGCGGCTTCCGCGGCTCTCGACCTGGCCCGGGCGGTAGTCCGCCGAGCCGAGCGCCGCTGCGTCACGCTGACCCGCGAAGGCGGCATCCAAAACCCTCAGGTCAGGCGCTACCTGAACCGGCTGGGGCTGGTCCTGTTCGTGCTGGGGCGGTACGAGGAGGGCCGAGCCGGCAAGCCTGCCCGGGCCGCCAAAGAGTGAGAGCCGCGGTCGGCCGGTCCTCCTAGACTTAACTAACCCCCCATGGTCTTCCTGGTTCTCGGCGGTCTAATCGCGGTGCTTGCCGCTGCCTTTCTCCTCCTTGCCGCCATCCTCTACAGGCGGCTCTTCCGGCCGGCAACCCCCACCTTCCTGGACGACTTCGCCTTCACGCCCTGGGAGTTCCAGGTCAACTACGAAGACGTCGATCTGGTGACGGCGGACGGGATCGCCTTCGGAGCCTGGTTCTTCCGGCAGAGCGGATCGCCCCAGGTCATCGTGATCAGCCCCGGGCACAAGAGCCGCCGGGAGAGTCTGCTCGGCATCGCGGTGGCGCTCTGGCGCAAGGGATTCAACGTCCTCGTCTACTCCTATCGCGGCATGCCGGGGAGCGACCGCGCCGTTGTCACCATGGGGGTCCGCGAGGTCCAGGAGCTGGAGGCGGCGATCGCCTTCGCCCGCCGGCGTGTTCGCGGCGCGAGGATCGGCCTGCTGGGGTATTCGATGGGTGCCGTCGTCAGCCTGCTCGGTGCTGCCGGCGATCCTTCGGTGGAGGCACTCGTCCTGGACAGCCCCTTCAGCGACCTCCGGAGGGTGATCAGGGAGAACATCCGCCGCTACACGCTTCTCCCCGGCGCTCCCTTCGTGGCCGCCGTCGGTCTCTGGATGCGGCTGCGCCACGGCGTTCGAATCGCGGAGTCCAGCCCCATCTCCGTGCTCAGCGGGCTCGAGCCCCGGCCGGTCTTCTTCATCCACGGCGGGGCCGACGCAATCACCTCGGTTCACCACTCCCGTCAGCTCCACGACGCCTATCGAGGACCCCGGGAGATCTGGGTCGTCCAGGGAGCGCCGCACACGGGAACCTACTTCTCGGATCGCCAGCTCTATCTGGAGCGGGTGGCAGGCTTCTTCGCCCGAAACCTGGGCCTCAAGGCGTCCGGACAGCTGCGCCTGGTCGAAGACGACGACGAAGAAGTCTCCTGACAACCGGGAAGAATAGGTAGGGACCGCCCCGGGCATCTTTACAGGCACCGTTGCCCGGCGCCCGCAGCACCCCTATGTTGGCGGCATGCCAGTCGCCGCGGACTTTCCCCCACCGCTCGTCGTCCCACTCGGCTCCGCCGCCGCGGCGCTGGCCCCGAACTCCCCCGCCGTCGAGCTCAGGACGGCGCGCCCGGCCGGGCGGTCCGGCGATTCTCAGGATCTTCGGATATCTTCCGAATATCCTCCGGTGCGAGCGTTAGGACCAGACGTCCATATAATCCGCTCACAACCGAGGGGGTCCCCGAAGCATGAGAAAACCGGCAGACCAGGTCTCACTGGACGATGTGCACAGGGTTGTCGAACCCGCACTGGCCAACGTCGCCCGCGCCATCGTCCACAAGGAAGACGAGGTTCGCCTCTGCCTGGTAACGCTTCTCTGCCAGGGCCATCTGCTCATCGAGGACGTGCCGGGAGTCGGCAAGACCATGCTCGCCAAGGCGCTCGCGCGCTCGCTCGACTGCAGCTTCCGGCGCATCCAGTTCACCCCCGACCTTCTGCCCTCGGACATCACCGGGGTGCGAGCCTTCAATCAGAAGGTGGCCGAGTTCGAGTTTCGTCCCGGTCCGGTGTTTGCTCAGATCCTTCTCGCCGACGAGATCAACCGCGCCACGCCGAAGACCCAGGCCGCGCTCCTGGAGGCGATGGAGGAGCACCAGGTGACGATCGATGGCGAGACGCACCTGCTGCCAACGCCCTTCATGGTCATGGCGACCCAGAACCCTGTCGAGTACTCCGGCACGTTCCCCCTGCCAGAGGCTCAGCTCGACCGTTTCTTCATGAAGGTCAAGCTCGGCTACCTGCCGGCCAGGGAAGAGGCCGAACTGCTCGGTCTGGAGAAGGTGGAGTCACCGTTCGATGAACTTCAGCCGGTCGTCTCCCCCTCGGAGCTGGCCGCCGCGCAGCGGGCCGTGCGCGGCGTATTCGTGAAGCCCGAACTGAAGGATTACATGGCCCACCTGGTGGGAAAGACGCGCAACCACCCCGAGATCGCCCTCGGCGTGAGCACGCGAGGCACCATCAATCTCTTCCATGCCTCGCAAGCCCGAGCGGCGATCCTTGGCCGTCCCTATGTGGTGCCGGACGATGTGAAGGCGCTGGTCGACTCGGTGCTCGGCCATCGCATCATCCTCAGGCCCAACGCCGAGATGCAGGGAGCCAGCGCCACCCGGATTCTCCACCAGCTGATGGAGCGCGAGCAGGTGCCGCAGACCGCCTACGATGCCTGACGATCCTCGCTCCGGGCGGGAGTAAGGTAGGGAAGGCGATGACCCGGGCCCTCCTCGGCCTCAGCCTCGCCCTGCTGCTCTTCTTCGCGTATCTGACCGCCATCCGGCCGGCCTTCGCCATCGCTTACGCGCTCGGGATGCTCTTCGTGTTGACCTGGGCCTGGCCCAAGCTGGCGGCGCGGGGAATCACTGTCGAGCGCACTCTGGATGCCGGCACCCCGACCGTGGGTGAGCCCTTCGAGGAGACCTTCAGCATTCGGAAGACCGGCCGAACGCCGGCTCCCTGGGTGGAGGTGGCGGACCTTAGCCGCCTGCGCGACTATCAGCCCGGGCGGGTCATCTCGCTTGGGAAGGAGACGGTCACCTGGCGGGCCCGAGGCGTCTACCGGCAGCGGGGCTGGGTCACCTTCGGGCCCACGCGGGTGCGGGTCAGCGAGCCCTTCGGGCTCTTCACCGAGGACCGGCGGGACAACCAGAAGAACCAGGTGCTCGTCTATCCCCGGGTCTGGCCCATGCCGCAGCTGCTGATGCCTGCGAGTCTGCACGCCGGCACGGCCCAGAGATTCGGCAACTGGGCCGACTACCCGCCCGAGACCGGCGGCGTCCGGGAATACGCACCCGGGGATTCCTTCGGCCGCATCCACTGGCCACTCTCACAGAAGCACGAGCAGCTCATGAGCAAGACCTTCGAGCAGCCGCTGACCGCGGACCTCTGGGTGGTGCTCGACCTCAACCGCACGGTCCATTTCGGCGAGGGCGAGGAGTCGACGCTCGAGTACGCCGTCAGCCTTGCGGCCTCGGTGGCGCTGCAGGTCCACTCGCGAGGCCGCAGGGTAGGCCTGATCGTCAACGACGGCCGCGGCACGGTGCTGGAACCGCACCGGGCCCTGCGCCAGGACCGCGTCATCCTCGACTACCTGGCCGTGGCCCAGGCCGACGGCTCCCAGGGGCTGGCCCGGGCACTCGCTTGGGACCGGATCCGGCGCCTTCCGCGCCGGGCGATCGCGGTGATCACCCCCAGCCCGGACCCACACTGGGTGTCGGTCACACAGGCCATCAGAGGCCGCGGGACGCCCCTGCTGGCGTTCTACATCGACGCCTCCAGCTTTGGCGCTCCGGAGCCGAACTTGAGCTTCGACCTGGGCGCGGACGTCGACCTCTACGTGATCCGCAAGGGCGACGACTTCAGCCGCCTGATGAGGACACGAGATGCTGTCCGACTGGTCTAGCGCCAAAGCCGCCTGGCTGCGCGGCCGGGTGCCCACGGGCACCGTCGTGTCCAGCGTGCTCCTGCTCCTCCTGATCATCTGCATCGCCAACTCGACGGTCTCCGCCGGATGGGTGCCGCACTCCGAGGTCCTGACCAACCTCGCCCTCATCGCCGCCGTGCTCATGGGCATCCTCGCGCTGATCAGGCGCGTGCCCTCGCTGCTGGCCCTCGGGCTGGGGCTGGCTGCCGCCCCCGTGGCGGGCTACCTGGCCTCCTATCCCGTCCTCCATGCCTCGCACCCCTACGATCCCTCCGACCCCCTGCGCCTGATCGCGACCTGGGCCCACCGCGTCGTGAACGGCGACGCGGGCGGCGACGCCAGCTTCATCCTCTATCTCCTCTGCTGCCTGTTCTGGGTGGTCGGAGGCTGGTTGAGCTGGTGTGTCCTGCGCTGGCGGCAACCGCTGCTCGGCCTGGTGCCCGGGGCCGCCGCCTTCGCCACCAACGTCCTCAACTTCCCCAGCGACCAGAACGGCTACACGCTGGCCTTTCTGCTCCTCACCCTGGCCCTCCTGCTCTGGACCAGCTACCAGAGGTCGCTGGAGAGCATCGGGCGGCGGCGCGTGAAGCTCACCGGTGACGCCCGTTGGGACTTCTGGGAGAGCGGCGTGGTCGTGATGGCCGGGGTCATCGCACTTGGCATCTTCCTGCCGCCGCTGTCCAACGCCGATCGCACCGTGGACATCGAGAACGGCAGCTTTCGCGGATGGGCGGAGCTCCAGCAGCGGCTGAACCACCAGGTCGCTTTCGGTCACGGCACGGGCAGCGGCACCTCCATCGGCTTCGCCACCGACGTCGCGCTCGCCGGCCCCATCCACAAGACGGGTGGCATCGTCATGACGTACACCATCGACGGGAACTTCGGCGGCCCCCGCTACTTCCGCGGGCTGAACCTGGAGCGCACCTCAGTGGGTCTCGACGGGGCCGCCTGGCGCTACGCTCAGCCGTCCATCGCCTTCCAGCTCGACAAGGACGTGACGCCGCCTTACACCGAGCAGTACCAGGCCCTGCTGAGCAGCAGCTTCAAGCTCCAGATGCTGAAACCGCCGGACAAGGCGAGTGATGTCCTCTTCTACCCGGGCACCCTCGTCAAGCTGGACCGGAACGCGACCGCGCGAAGCTCGGCCGCCTCTCTGTCAGCCCTGAGCTCCATGCCCTCGGACCGGTTGAACACGCTCGACCGGTTGTCCGGGCCGGGCAGGCTCAGCGGGGCCGGCAACTACAAGGTCACAGTCCAGTACTCGAACGCCACCGAGGACGATCTCCGGCAGTCGGCCACCGAATATCCAGCCTGGCTCGATCCATATCGCAACTTCGGCAACGCCTACCGGGCCAGCGACCGCGGGCCTCCGCCGGACCCGGCGGGGGCGAACAACTACCGCAGCTCCGCCACCCTGCAGCGGATCCACGACCTCGCCGTGCAGGTCACCGCGGGCAAGACCAACCCCTACGACCAGGCCCAGGCGATCGAGAGCTTTCTGCGCTCCAACTACACCTACACGCTGACGCCGAGCGATCCGCCTCGCAACGTGGATCCCCTGGAATACTTCCTCTTCACCTCCAAGCAGGGCTACTGCGAGTACTTCGCCAGCGCCATGGGGGACATGCTGAGGTCCCTGGGGATCCCGACCCGCCTGGTCAACGGCTACGGGCCCGGAACCTACGACGAGAAACTGAACCGCTACGTGGTTCGCGAATCCGACACGCACACCTGGGTCGAGGTCTACTACCCGCGCTTCGGCTGGATCCCGTTCGAGCCGACCCCCGACGGCACTTACTTTCCAATCCCCCGCGGCAGCACAGGCGCGGCCTGTAGCCGTGACGCCGAGGTCTGCAATCCGAACGACCAGGGCACAGTGACCCCCGGCCAGGCCAACCAGAGGCCGGACAAGGGCGACATCAGCGGCGGCGATGTGGGCACGGCCGGCCAGGCGAACCTGCCGCTGCCGATCGGGTTCCCGATCGCGCTGGCGGCTTTTCTTGCCGCGCTGGTGGCAATCTGGGTCGCCGTCTCACGGTATCTCCGGCCGCGCACGGTGAGCGGAGTCTGGCAGCGGACCGCCCTGCTCACAAGGTTGGCGGGAATCGGCCGTCGGAGCTCCGAGACCCCGCTCGAGTTCGGAGCACGCCTGGCCGGGGAGCTGCCGGATGCCGCGCGGCCGGCACAGGAGCTGGCGCAGCGCTTCACCGTGGCGGCGTACGCCCCGGGGGACCTGGCAGCAGAAAGCCGCCCGGCGGTGCTCGCCGTCTGGGAGGAGCTGCGTCCCGCGCTCCTGCGAAGGGTGCGGCTGCGCTTCCGTCTAGCCTGATCGGATGCCGCTTTTGAAGGTCTCGCCGTCCGGCCAGGTGTACGACATCGAGCTCCCCAACTTCAAGGTCACCCGCGACCAGGGCGGCGGCTACTACGTCCACGGCCGTGGCCACTTCATCTTCTGCGACGACCTGGATGCGGCAGAGCGGAAGCGTCGCGATCTTGAGACCTACGGTCGCCGGAGCTTCGAGAGATAGCGGCGGTGGCGGGGCGGGAGTATCCGCCGGTCGAATTCACCATCGAGGGCGACCAGGTCTCCGCCTTCGCCAGAGCCCTGGGCGTCGATCCGGCGGATGGGGTGCCCCCGACCTACGCGGCTGTCTATGCCCTCGGCACCACGGCCCCCCAGCTCTTCGCCGACGAGGAGGCCGCGATCGACTTCGCGAACCTTCTCCACGCGGAGCAGGAGTTCGAGTGGGAGCGTCAGCCGCAGGTCGGAGAGACGGTGATCGCGCGCGGCCGGGTGAGCAGCGACAGCGAGCGGCGAGGCGTCCGGCTCATCCGCTTCGAGACCGAGGTGAGCGGCGCCGACGCGGCGCCGATCTGCCGGTCCAACGCTCTCTTCGTGGTCAGGGGGGCCGGCGGATGAGCGAGCTGACGATCACCTTCACCAGGGAGCAGATAAAGGCCTACGCGGAGGCCTCAGGCGACCGCAACCCGATCCACCTGGACGAGGAATTCGCGCGTGCGGTAGGGCTGCCGGGAGTGATTGCCCACGGCATGCTGCAGATGGGCCTGCTCGCTCGCGTCGCCGGGGACCCGTCCCGGCTTCGCCGGCTGAGCTGCCGCTTCGCCGGCATGGTCAGGCCGGGCGACACGGTCACCTTCCGCGCCAGCGGGCCCGCCACCGAGCCGGAGCTGAGCGCGCTCAACCAGGAGGGCCGGCCGGTGCTGACCAGAGGCCGGGCGGAGCTCCGGCCGGCGAAAACCGCTGACTAGCAACGAGAAACGAGAAAGGAGAGCGCCGCATGTTCGATCTCTCAGGCAGGGTCGCCCTGGTCACCGGTGCCTCACGCGGCCTCGGTCGCGAGGACGCGCTGACGCTGGCCCGCATGGGTGCCGACGTCGTGATCACGGACATCCTGATCGAGGACGACCCGGAGCTGCAGGCGACCGCCGAGGGTGCCAATTCGATGCTGGCGCAGGTGGCGACCGCGCAGGGTTGGGTCTACTCGAACCGCACCGCCGAAGAGATCCGGCAGCTCGGGCGGCGCTCCACAGCGATCAAGATGGACGTGACCAACCGGGAGCAGATCCGCGAGGTCTTCGCCCAGGTCAAAGAGCAGTTCGGCCACATCGACATCCTGGTCAACAACGCGGCCACCCTGGACCACACCGCTCAGATCCCGAACCAGGACTACGGGCTCTGGGACCGCGACGTGGCGGTGAATTTGACCGGCTCCTTCAACTGCACCAAGGAGGTCTGGCCCTACCTGGTGGAGCAGAAGTGGGGAAGGCTCATCTTCATGTCCTCGGTGGCGGGGACGCTCGGTGGCTTCGGCCAGGCCAGCTACTCGGCGACCAAGGCCGGCTTGATCGGGCTCGCCAAGACGGCGGCCCTGGAGGGTGGCCGCCACGGCATCACGGCGAACGCCATCGTGCCGGGCATCATCCTCTCCGAGGCCGGCGCCGCCGCCGCCGGCGGCAACCCGCTCTACGAGCGGTTCAAGAACCGGACAGTCTTCAAGCGCTTCGGAGAGCCCTCGAACATCGCCGCCACGATCGGCTTTCTCTGCTCCGAGGAGGCCGGCTACATCACCGGAACCACGATCGAGGTGGCGGGCGGCATCCCGCTCTTCACGGCCTGATGGACGGCCTGGTGGAGGTGAGGCGGGAGGGCGCGGTGGCCAGGGTGGTGATGCAGCGAGGCGGCAACAACGCGATCGCCGCCGACCTGATGGGGCAGCTGCGGGGCGCCTTCGACGAGCTGGGCGCCGATGACGGCTGCCGGGTCATCGTGCTGCAGAGTGCCTACGAGCGGTACTTCAGCGTGGGGGCCGACCTTGGCTCGGTGGGCGGCGTCGACCGTCACGCTCCGGACGCCGAGGACCAGATCGTCGACATGATCAGAAAGATGGGGGCGGAGTTCACCTCCATCCAGCTCTGCCCCAAGCCCGTGATCGCACGCATCAACGGCCATGCGCTGGGCGGCGGCTGTGAGCTGACCCTCTGCTGCGACTACAGGGTGATGGTGGAGGACGGACGCTCGCGAATCGGCCAGACCGAGGCCGCGCTCGGGATCATCCCCGGGGCCGGCGGCACCCAGCGGCTGGTGCGCCTGATCGGGCGGGCTGCCGCGCTCCCGCTGCTCTACGAGGCACGGCGGCTCTCCGGTGAGGAGGCCAGGCAGATCGGCCTGGTCGACCGTGCCGTTCCTCCCGAGGAGCTGGATCGCAGCGTCGACGAGCTGGCCGGCCGGCTGGCCGGTGCGGCGACCTTCGCCATCGCCATGATCAAGGACGCCGTGAATCGAGGACAGGACCTGCCGCTCTCCGAGGCGCTGGAGATCGAGGCCCACAACTTCGCCCGAGCCGCCCTCAGCGAGGACGCCGTAATCGGCATCATGTCCTTCTTCCAGAAACAAGACCCCAAATTCAAAGGCCGCTAACGAACGCGGGGGGAACCAGGTTCGCGGTCAGCTGATGGGGGTCAGGCCCATGGGGGCAACGTGGCGGCGGACTATGTCCATCGCCTCAGCAACTCGTCCGGGGTCGTGGCCCAGGAAGCGGATCACCAGCTCTCTGGTCTCGAAGTTCGGGTAGGAGCCGACCGAGACGTCGCTGTGCGAGGCTTCCAGCTCCCGCATCACCGGGTAGAAGCCGGCTTCGACGGCGAAGAGGAAGCGCAGCTCACGCACGACCGCGGCCGAGCGCCCGGTCAGGAACTCCGGCTCGATCTCCTGGGTGAAGATGCCCTTGAGCTCGCTTGGCACCCCCGGCAGAACGAAGAGCCGCCGTCCCTCGACGAGATAGAGGAGCCCGGGAGCCATGCCCCGGCGGTTGCGAAAGACGTGGTCGGGGGCGGCCGGGATCCGCGCCATCCGGACGTTGCCCTCGCTGACCTCGGCTGACTCGATCAAGCCCGCCGCGTGCATCCGGTGGACGCGCCGCTGGATGCGCTCCAGGACGGGCTGCCAGGTGACCAGCTCCCTTCCCAAAGCGGCGGCCACCGCTTCGAAGGTGCGGTCGTCCGGCGTCGGTCCCAGCCCGCCGCAGCAGTAGACATCCTCCACCTCGGCATCCGAGAGGTCCCTGCGAAGCTGCTCCACCACGTCCTCGGTGCGATCGCCGACGATCGTGATGCGCTTGAGCGGAAAGCCGAGCAGCCGCAGCCGCTCCGCGAGCCAGTGGGAGTTGGTGTCCTGCTGAAAACCGGCCAGCAGTTCCTCACCTACCGCGATCACGCTCGAAGCCATCCCAGCGGTATGTTGGTCCCATGCCTATCGTGTCCGTCAACCCTGCCACCGGAGAAGAACTGGCTCGCTTCCAGGAGCACACCTGGGACGAGGTAGACGTCGCCCTGCAGAAGGGGTGGGACGCCCGTGCGTCGTGGAAACAGGCAGGCTTCGCGGCCCGCGCCGCGCGGATGACGGACCTGGCCGCCTACCTGCGCGAGGAGAAGCCGCGGCTGGCGGCCCTGATGACCGCGGAGATGGGCAAGCCGATCGTGGAGGCCGAGGCTGAGGTGGCGAAGTGCGCACTGGCCGCTGATTGGTATGCCGAGCACGCCGAGCAGATGCTGGCGGAGCGGAAGGTCGCCAGCAGCGGTCGGGAGAGCTATGTCCGCTTCCAGCCGCTGGGCCTGATTCTGGCGGTGATGCCGTGGAACTTCCCTCTCTGGCAGGTGTTCCGTGCCGCCGTGCCGGCCTTGATGGGCGGCAACGTGATGGTCCTCAAGCACGCCTCCAACGTGCCGCAGACGGCGCTTGCCGCCGAAGAGGCGTGCCGGGCCGCCGGCTTCCCCGACGGTGTCTTCAAGACGCTCCTGGTCAGTCCCACCGCCGTGGAGCGGATCATCCGCGACAGGCGGGTGGTCGGCGTCACGCTGACAGGCAGCGACGCGGCGGGGGCCAAGGTGGGAGCAGTGGCGGGCGGCGAGATCAAGAAGATGGTTCTCGAGCTGGGCGGCTCCGATCCCTTCATCGTCCTCGAGGATGCCGATCTGGTGGCCGCCGCCCGAGTCGCGTGCCGGGCCCGCAACCAGAACAACGGCCAGAGCTGCATCGCCGCCAAGCGCTTCATCGTCGCCGAGGCGGTGGCAGACGAGTTCGAGCGCCTCTTCTGCGAGGCGGTGGCCGCGCTGAAGGTCGGGGACCCCACTCAGCGCGACGTCAACGTGGGACCTCTGGCCAGAGAGGACCTGGTCCAGGACCTTGAGAAGCAGGTCAACGAGTCTGTGCGGATGGGAGCCCAGGCGGCGGTCGGTGCGGAGCGGCCTGAAGGGCCCGGCTACTACTTCAAGCCGACCGTGCTCACCAACGTCACCAGGGACATGCCCGTCTTCCGGGAGGAGACCTTCGGCCCGGTGGCGGCCGTGATCCGCGCCCGAGACGAGGACGACGCGCTGGCCCTGGCCAACGACACGGTCTACGGGCTCGGCTCCAATCTCTGGACCGGGGACGTCGAGCGCGGCAAGCGCCTCGCCGACCGGATCGAGGCCGGCATGGTCTACGTCAACGGAATGGTGGCTTCCGAACCGGCGCTGCCCTTCGGGGGCGTGAAGCGTTCAGGCATCGGTCGCGAGCTTTCCGAGTATGGCCTGATCGAGTTTCAGAACATCCAGACGGTCTGGGTGGGCCCCCCGCGCTGACCTAGCTAGGACACTAGAAACCCGGAGCACGCACTCCGCCGCAGGGGCGGCGAAACCCGCTGTCCCCGGTAGCCGGTCGCCGTCGGGGTGCATGAGGTCCCATACAATGGCTGGCCGTTCCCTTGATCGAGGTCAACGGTCTCACGAAGTACTACGGCGACCGGGCGGCGGTCGTCGATGTGACGTTCTCCGTCCCGCGTGGACAGGTGCTCGGCTTCCTCGGCCCGAACGGTGCCGGCAAGTCCACGACGATGCGGATCCTGACCGGCTACCTGAGTGCCAGCGGAGGCACCGCCAGCATCGGGGGATTCGACGTCTTCGAGCAGTCTCTCGAGGTCCGGCGCAGGGTCGGCTACCTGCCGGAGCTGGCGCCGCTCTATGGCGAGATGCGCGTCGACGGCTACCTGACCCTGATGTGCAGGCTGAGGGGGGTGCCGCCCTCCAGGCGAGCGGAGCGGATCGGGTACGCGATCGAAGCCTGCGGCCTGGCAGACCGGGGCCACGAGATCATCGGCCGGCTCTCCAAGGGCCTGCGCCAGCGTGTCGCTCTGGCACAGGCGGTTGTCCACGACCCGGAGGTGCTCATCCTGGACGAGCCCACCGCCGGTCTGGATCCGGCTCAGACGCGCGAGACGCGCGCGCTCATCGGCGAGCTGGGGCGGCAGCACACGGTGATCCTCTCCAGCCACATACTCCCGGAGGTCAGCGCGACCTGCGAGCGGGTGGTGATCATCAACCAGGGTCGCCTGGTGGCCGACGACACGCCCCGAAACCTGAGCCGGCGTCTCAGCCAGGGCAGAGCCCAGCAGGTTGAGGCGGTGATCCGGGGAAGCGCCGGCGACATAGAGCAGCGCCTGCGACTGCTCCCGGGCGTTGAACAGGTGCAGATGTCGGACCCGGACGACGGGGAGAGGCAGCTGGTCGTGACCGGCCAAGCCGACGACCTCGAGGACACGGTGGCCAAGACGGTGATCGGCGCCGGCCTGGGCCTCCGTGAACTTCGCTCTCGCGCCCTCAGCCTGGAGGACGTGTTCCTGGAGCTCACGATGGAGGAGGCCAGTTGAGCGAGGAGCCCCAGCGCCCACGGTCCTCGCGCCGGCGGCGGGGCCGGGGGAGAGGGAGATCCGCCGCTGCCTCCCGTCCGGCTGAGACCCAGAACGAGCTGGAGACCCCGCAAGCACCGCCCGAGGCGGCCGCCGCCGACTCCGACGCCCTTACCTCCCCAGACTCTCAGGCCTCAGCCTCCCCGGACCCCGCGGCTCCAGTCTCCGAAGACTCCCAAGCCTCGGCCTCTCCGGACTCCCTCGCCCCCGGCTCCTCGGAAGCGGCGGAAGAGAAGCCTTGCCCGGAGGAGATGCAGCCGGCCGCAGAGCCCGAGCGTCTGCCCGATAAGCCTGCCGAGCAGCGCCCGATGCCCGTCGCAGCCGCCGTTACCGCGCCCCTCTCGACTCCGGCGGCTGAGCCCGAGACCCTCGAGCCGGAATCGGAAAGGGATCCCGACACCAGGGACGACAGAGAGGCGGCCGAGGGCGGTCAGGGGCTGTACGAGAGGCTCTGGAGGACCGGGCTGCCCACGGTCGGCGCCATCGCCTGGCGCGAGCTGAGCGCGCTCTTCGTCTCGCCGATCGGCTACGTGGTGGCGGCGGTCCTGGTGCTGCCCGTCTCCTTCCTCGGCTACCTGGCCAGGGTGGGACAGCAGCTGCCCGTCACCATGAGCTCGATCTTCAGCCTGATCGCGCTGCTGATGGTCTTCTTCACGCCGCTCTACACCATGCGGCTGCTCTCCGAGGAGCGGCGTGCCGGCACCCTGGAGATCCTGCTCACCTCACCGGTCCGCGACTGGGAGGTGGTCCTCGGCAAGTGGCTGGGGGGCTTTCTCTTCTATCTGGCGACTATCGCTTTCACCCTGGTCTACGTCGTGCTGATCTCCATCTACACGCCGACCCACTTCAGCACGACCCTGCTGGGCCTCCATCTCGATCTGCCCAGCGTCGACTACGGGGGCATCGTGGCCGGCTACGTGGGCGTGGCGCTGGTGGGGGCGGCCTGGGTCGCGCTCGGCGTCCTGGCCTCCAGTCTCACCTCCAACCAGATCATCGCGGCCGTGCTGGGAGTCGGCATCCTGCTCACTTTCCAGTACCTCTTCGGCCAGCTGGCCAACTTCCTGCTCCCGCCTTACTCCGAGTTCTTCGGCTACCTCGACGCCAACACGCACGCCCAGTCCTTCGACGTGGGCCGGCTCGTGCTCAGAGACGTGGTCTTCTTTCTGACGCTGACGGCCGCCGCGCTCTTCGTCACCGCCAGAGTCGTCGAGTCGAGGAAGTGGCGATGAAGCACTGGGAGCGCTTCCTGGGAGTTGCGTCGGCGGCCGTCGGCGTGGTCCTGCTCTTCGTGGGCGTCAGCGTTGTGCTGGTGCAGGGCCAGCTGGCCCCTGCCGCCTCCTACACCCTGGTTGCAGGACTGGCGCTGGTCATCGCCTTCGTCGTGCTGGACCCGGGGGCCGTCGCGGACATCGTGCGCAGCCGGCGGGCTCGGTTCGGCTCCCTCAGCGTGCTGGTGAGCGCCGTCGTGATCGGGATCCTGATCATGGTCAACGTCGTCGCCTCTCGCGGCAGCCAGGCAGCGGACCTGACCAGATCCGGCCTCTACACGCTCTCGCCCAAGTCGGCGCTGGTGACCAAGAAGCTGGATTCCGACCTCCGCGTGACCGGCTTCTACCGGCCCAGCCAGGCGGACAGCAAGCGCCAGATGCAGGACCTGCTGAGCCTCTACCAGCAGCAGAGCCGCTACGTGAAGGTCCAGTTCCTGGACCCTGACCAGAACGCCACCCAGGCCCTGAGACTCGGCGTCACGATCGCCGGCAGCATCGTGATGCAGTACAAGGAACGGTCGCCGGTCGTGCTCACCCTGGACGCCCAGACCGAGTCGGACGTAACCGGGGCCATGCTGCGGCTCGAGAGCAACCGCTCTCCGATCCTCTGCTGGGCGACCGGTGACGGGGAGCGCGACCTCAAAGACACAGACCAGACCAACGGCTACTCGTCGGCGGCCGCCCTGCTGAAGACCAGCAACTACCAGACAAAGGACCTGCTGCTCTCCCAGCAGACCCAGATCTCGTCCGACTGCGATGTGGTGGCGGTGGTCGGAGTCCGCCGGCCCCTCTCCGAGGTCTCGGTCAAGGCGCTCCAGGACTACGTCTCGGGGGGCGGAAAGCTGCTCTTCGCCCTTGACCCCTGGGCCTCGGACCCGGGGATCCTGAGCACCGCCAACGCGGTCCTCCAGCCCTTCGGCGTGGGTTTCAGCGGGGGGCTGGTGCTCGAGGGCGACGCCGCGCACCAGGCGGCGAGCGGTCCCAGCACACCGGTCGCCTTCGACTTCGGCGCCTCGCCCATCAGCAAGAACCTCCAGCGCAAATACGTCTTCTTCGTGCAGCCGACGAGCATCACCGGGGACGCGAGCAACGGGTTCAGCGCCGTGGACGTGGTGACCACGACCAACCAGGCCTACCAGATCGCCCAGCCGCGGAACAGCGCGGCTCGGACCGCCAACGACAAGGGCGGCCCCTTCGTCCTGATGCGCACGCTGCAGCAGACCAAAGGGAGTGGCGCCAAGGGCCGGGTCGTGCTGGTGGGGACGTCCGCCATCGCGGAGAACCAGGCGCTTCCGCCGAACGCCTCGGGGGCCAACCCCGACCTCTTCCTGGGCACCCTGGACTGGCTGAGCCAGCAGGAGGACCTGATCGGCGTCAGTCCGAAGCCGGCCGCCGCCCAGCCGCTGGCCCTGACGGCCTCGCAGGAGCGCCTGAACTACCTGCTTACGCTGGTTCTGCTCCCGCTCCTGATCATCGCCGCCGGGGCGGCCGTCTTCGTCCGCCGCCGGGCTTAGGCGGTCGCGGGGGAAGCGGTCCGTGGTCAGCTGGAAGGGCGGCCTGATCCTGCTCGTGGTGCTGGTGGGAATCGCCATCTACGCCTTCGCCAGCCGGCCTCAGCCCGCCCCGGCCCAGGCGGCCTTCGTGCCCTGCGACGTGGTGCAGGCGGTCTACTTCCGGATCCAGGGAACCGATCGAACTGTGGAACTGCAGCGGGCGACGCCGACTTCTTCGTGGCTCCTGCTGCAGCCGGCAACAGGGCAGGTGGACGCCAACCGGGTGACCACCATCGTCAACGCCATGGACGTGATCCGGGTGCAGAACACCATCAGCAAGCCCGGAGCGGACTCCCAGTACGGGCTGGCTCCGCCCCGGGAAGTCTTGACGTGTCGCGTTAACAGCGGCTCCTCGTATACCCTATCGGTCGGCAGCCAGAGCTTCGACGGCTCGGGCTACTACGCCCGGAAGGGCGGCGACAGCCGGGTCTACGTTATCTCCAGCATCGAGGTCCAGCAGTTCGACCAAGCGCTGGCAGAGCCTCCGGTGAAGCCAACCCCGAGTCCTTAAGGACGGCCGGGCCTACCCGGTCCCGTACCAGGCGCGGTAGCCACCTGCCAGAACTTCGGTTAAAGAGAGGGTGCGACGTCCATGGATTCGAGCGTTCTGCTGGCGGTCGGCGGTGGTGTGCTGGCGGTGCTCTTCGCGGGGGTGCTGACCGGCCTTGTGCTCAGGCTACCGCCAGGCAACCAGCGCATGGTCGAAATCGCATCGGCCATCCAGGAGGGTGCTTCCGCCTACCTGAACCGCCAGTACCTCGTGATCGCGATCATCGGCGTCCTGATCGCGATCGTGATCGGGTTCACGCTCGGCCTGCAGACCGCCATCCTCTACCTGGTCGGCGCCGCCTGCTCGGCGACGGCCGGCTACGTGGGGATGAACGTGTCAGTCCGCTCCAACCTGCGCACCGCTGAGGCGGCTCGAGACGGGGTCGGCAAGGCGCTGGCCACGGCCTTTCGCGGCGGGGCGGTGACGGGCTTCATGGTCGTCGGACTCGGTCTGCTGGGCGTCGCCATCTCCTACCTTTTCACCCACAACCTGGACGCTCTGGTCGGACTCGGCTTCGGGGCCTCGCTCGTCTCAGTCTTCGCCCGTCTCGGCGGAGGCATCTACACCAAGGCTGCAGACGTCGGCGCCGACCTGGTCGGCAAGGTGGAGGCCGGCATCCCCGAGGACGACCCCCGCAACCCGGCGGTGATCGCCGACAACGTGGGCGACAACGTCGGGGACTGCGCCGGCATGGCCGCCGACCTCTTCGAAACCTACGCGGTGACGATGGTGGCGGCCATGCTGCTCGGCTCCCTGCTCTTCCACGACGTGGCCTGGGTGGTCTACCCGCTGCTGCTGGGCTCGATCTCCATCGTCGGCTCGGTTGTGGGCGCCCTGGCGGTCCGGCTCTACTTCCCGAACTGGATCATGGGCGGCCTCTACGCGGGCCTGCTGGTGGCTGCCGCCATCGCCCTGATCGGCTTCTTCCTGACGACCAACTATTTCGTCGACTCCGGGCTGTTGAAGCCGGTCAACGGTGTACCGGACCCGCACCGGCTCTTCTGGGCCGGGGTCGTCGGCATCGCCATCACGATCCTGATCGTGGCGATCACCGAGTACTTCACGGAGACCCGCTACTGGCCGGTCCACCTGATCGCCCGTCAGTCGCTGACGGGCCACGCCACCAACATCATCGCGGGCTCGGCAATCGGGATGCTGGCGACCGGCCTGCCCGTGATCTGCATCGCGGCCGGCATCCTGGTCAGCTACGGGCTGGCTGGCCTCTACGGCATCGCCATCGCCGCGGTCTCGCTGCTCTCGATGACCGGCATCGTGGTGGCCATCGACGCCTACGGGCCGATCACCGACAACGCGGGCGGTATCGCCGAAATGGCCGAGCTCCCGGAGGAGGTCCGCAGCGTCACGGACCGGCTCGACGCGGTCGGAAACACGACCAAGGCGGTCACCAAGGGTTACGCGATCGGCTCCGCCGGCCTGGCCGCCCTCGTCCTCTTCGCTTCCTACACCCAGGAGCTCGTCAAGGCGGGTACGCACATCTCGTTCGACCTCAGCGACCCCTACGTGATCGTGGGGCTTTTCCTGGGAGGGATTCTGCCCTTCTTATTCGGGTCGCTCGCGATCCTGGCCGTCGGACGTGCGGGCGGCCTGGTCGTGGAGGAGGTGCGCCGCCAGTTCCGTGAGATCAAGGGGATCATGGAGGGCACCGCCAAGCCGGAGTACGGACCGGCGGTCAGCATCGTGACCGCGGCCGCTCAGCGGGAGATGATCCTGCCCGGTCTGATCCCGGTCGTCGCCCCCATAGCGGTGGGCCTGATCCTTGGTCCCAAGGCGCTGGGCGGGATGCTGGTCGGGGCCATCATCACGGGGCTCTTCCTGGCGCTGTTCATGACCAGCGGCGGCGCCGCCTGGGACAACGCCAAGAAGTACATCGAGGAGGGCCATCTGGGTGGCAAAGGCTCCGAAGCGCACAAGGCTGCAGTAACCGGCGACACGGTCGGCGACCCCTTCAAGGACACCGCCGGCCCGGCCATCAACCCCATGATCAAGGTCGTAAACATAATCGCGATCCTGATCGCCGGCCTCGTAGCCTCCCACTCCCTCCTCCACTAAAGCTTCGTCTTCCCTCCCCCGACTGGGGGAAGGCGCAGGGAGGGGGTCCCCACCGCACAGGGCTGCTCGGGGCCCATCAGAGTTGGTGTTCTACCAGGGCCACGGCGCGGCAGGGGCTGCCGGAGCCCCCGACCAGCTTCAGCGGCAGCACGACCAGCAGGGCTCCGGCCGCCGGCAACTGGGCGAGGTTCGCCAGCTGGGTCAGACCGTACTTACCCGCGCCGAGCATGAAGTTGTGGCAGGGAAAGGCCGGTTCGAAGGAATGGGCCGCCCCCGCGTCGGTGCCCACGGTCTCCACCCCGATGCCCACGATCGGCGACTCCTCCGCCAGCCAGCGGGCGCACTCCGGTTCGATGCCGGGGGTGTGAGGGCCGGTCTCATTGGCGTTGAGGAATGCGGCGGCGTCCTCGGCCCGTGCGTCCCAGCCCGTCCGGTAGAGGAGCCAGCTCCCCGGGGGCAGTGCTCCGTGCTCGGCCTCGAAGCTGCGCACGTCCTCGATTCGCAGCAGGTAGTCGGGGTCGCGGCTCGCCTCCACCGACTTGTCGATGACCACGGCCGGACCGATCAGCCGCTCCACCGGCAGGGAGGCCACGTCTTCGCGGTCACGACCTGTAATCCAGTGGTTGGGCGCGTCCAGGTGGGTCCCGACGTGCTCGCCGCCCTCGAACCAGTTCCAGTACCAGGCAGGTCCTCGCTCGTCGTACCTGGACAGCTCGTGGGTCTTCCAGCCAGGCGTGTTCACGAAGGGGGGCGGCAGCTGCAGGATAGGAGTCCTTTCTGAGAGCGGCTGGGTCAGGTCCACGACCCGCACGCGGCCGGAGGCCAGTGCGTCCAGGAGCGGGGCGAGCGCGGTCACGGCATCTTCCCTCCTTCGGCGGCTGATCCCCGAGGCGGTGGTTCGCGCATCGCCCGGGCGAACATGAAACGGTCCTCGAGCAGGTGGGTGTCGACGATGTAGCCGGCCGGACCGACCGCCTCGACCTTGGCCACGACACAGGCCAGCTCGCCGCCGGAGAGGGCTTCGCGGACCGCCGAGGCGAAGTCATCCACCGTGGTCACCGTGACGGCCTTGTGGATGCCGGCGCCCCGGGCACAGGCCGCCAGGTCGGTGCCGGTGGCGGTTGCGGTAGGGAAGCCTCCTACCGAGAGCAGGCTCTCGTTGTCGAAGATGATCTGGAGCAGGTTGGGAGGGCCGTAGCGAGCCATGGTGGAGAGGCCGCCCAGGTTCATCAGCACCGAGCCGTCGCCGTCCAGGACCACAACCTGGCGCTCTGGACGGCAGAGGGCGAGCCCGAGACCGATGGAGGAGGCCAGGCCCATGGCGTGGGTCAGGTAGAAGAAGTTCGCACGGTGACCGAGCGAGTGGAGCTCGGCGCTGGTCGCGCCCATGATCGTCACTACAGCGCAGTCCTGAATGTCGGGGTAGATCGCCTGGAGGCACTCCAGGCGCTTCACGGGGCGGGCTCCTCCCAGAGCAGCGACCGCGTCATCAGCAGCGCGACCGGGGCCAGCGAGGCCTGCGAAAGGGCTAGCGCCCGATTCACCTTTATGCCAACCTCCTCCGGCCGGGAGAGCTCGTCGTGGACGAGATTGAGGGCGTCCAGCACGCGGCGCGTGTAGCGTCCGCCCTCGGTCTGCCATGGGTCCTTCTCGCCCAGATGTCCACGGTCCGAGATCAGCATCAGGAGCGGCATCTTGTACAGCATGGCGCCCGACACGATCCCGTTGATGGCCTGCAGGAAGCCGTGATTCTGCATCAGGAGAGCAGAGCGCACGCCCGCGAAGTACGCGCCCATCGAGATGCCGACGCCCTCCTCCTCCTTGGCCAGGCGGACGAGGATCATCTCCGGGTCGTCCTCGGCCATGCGGATCAGGTGGACGAGCCAGGTCTCGGGCAGGGCGCTAACGAGCCGGACCCCGGAAGCCTTCAGCGCCTCGTAGACGACTCGCGAATTCGCCTCTGAGACGGGCATGTGTGGCGCCATTATCGCCCTGGCGGGGAGCGATCCGAGCGGAGCGGAGGGGTGGAGCTCCGCGGCCGGGTCGTGGTGCCAGGGGACGGCGCCTAACTCGTAACCTGGATCCGTGGACGAGTACAGCCAGGAGATCAACGAGATCCAATCCCAGATCGACGCCATGGTCGAAGCCGAGGAAGACGCGAACCTGATAGCCGACCTCGAGATGCAGCTCCAGATCCTGAGGGCGCTCTACCAGCAGGCGACGATGCTCATGGCCGAGGGGGAGGGCAATCCTGAGCTGAGGCGGAACCTCGCGATGCGCGGCTACGGGGACTGGACGCTGGACAACGTCTACGCCTTCGTCTACGAGACCTCCGTCGATCTCCCAAACGACGTTCGGGGTTCATTCCTGGGCGAGATCCGCGACACCAATTTCGCCTCTCTGCTCACGCACTGAAACGAAGTTCCGACATAATGTCGGCATCAAGTCTTATAGCGTTACGCTCGCATTTGCTCTCCTCGCCCTGACCGCCTGCGGCCAGCTCGACGCCTCCGCCGTGATCCAGCAGGCGACCAACCTGAAGTCCACGGTGGCTGAAGGCTCGCTCCTCGCAGATGGCGCTGCCCACAACCGCTATACGGCCCGCTTCACCCAGGTGCGCGCCGACGAGATCGGCGACGACGCCGCGCAGCTCGTCAACTCGCTGCTAGACAGCCAGGTCGCTCCGGCGGCGAGGGCAGAAGCCGCCCGGCTTCGCGCCGCGGCGCGGCAGCTGATGGCGGCGATGAGCCGGCTGAGCAGATCGCCGGACGACGCGGCGCTCGCCGCCCGACTGAAGGGCGAGATGGACAGGATCGGGGCGGCCCTGAAGCAAACGTGAAGGCGGTCCTTCAGCTCGCGCTCGGCATCCTCTCGGCGATCGGCGGCTTCGTGGACATCGGCGAGCTGGTCTTCAACGGGCAGGCCGGCTCGCGCTTCGGCTATGGGCTGCTCTGGGCGATCCTGGTCGGCCTCGGGGGCGTTGTCGTCTACGCCGAGATGTGCGGCCGGGTGGCGGCGGTCTCCCGACGCGCCGTGTTCGACCTGATTCGCGAGCGGATGGGCTTCGCCCTGGGCCTGGTGACACTCCTGGCGGGGCAGACCGTCTGCCTGATGACCCTGGTCGCCGAGCTTGGCGGCGTCGTGATCGCTCTGCGCCTGCTCTCCGGCCTGCCTTTCGGTCTCCTGCTGCCGATCGCCGCGCTCCTCATGGTGGTGGTCATCCTGACGCTGCCATTCGAATGGTTGGAGCGGATATTCGGCTATGCGGGCCTGGGGCTCGTGGCCTTCGCCGTCGCCGCCGTGCAGCTCCACCCGGACTGGCATCAGGTCGTCCTCGGACTGGTGCCCGGAATCGACCGAGCGGCGCCCGCGCTGTACCTCTACTTCGCGGTGGGCATGATCGCCACCACCGTCAGCCCCTACGAGGTCTACTTCTACTCTTCCGGCGGGATCGAGGACGGCTGGAAGCCGTCCGATCTGGGCCTCAACCGGTTCACGGTCTTCGCCGGCTTCGGCGTCGGCGCGCTGCTCTCGATCGCGATCCTGGTCGTCTCCGCCGAGGTGCTGAGACCCCTGGGAGTGCAGCCCCAGCACCTCGGTACCACGGCCCTCGCGCTTGGCAGCCTCGGCCAGATCGGCCTCCTTGCCGGTCTGATCGGCATCCTCTTCGCAGTGGGGGGCGCGGCGCTGGAGACCGGCCTGTCCGGCGCCTACAGCCTGAGCCAGTTCCTCGGCTGGCCCTGGGGGAAGTACCTGTCACCCCGCAAGGCCCCGCGCTTCACCATCACCTGGATCGTGATGTTCGCGCTCGCCATGGTCATCCTCGCGACAGGCGTGAACCCCGTCGCCGTCACCGAGTACGCGGTCATCTTTGCGGCGGTGGCCATGCCGTTGACCTACGCGCCGGTCCTTCTCGTCGCCAACGACCGCTCGTACATGGGCGAGCACGTCAACGGGCGTCTCGCGAACGGCATGGGCGTGATCTACCTGGTCGTCATCACGCTTGCTGCAGTGCTCGCCATCCCCCTTCTGATCGTCACCGGCGCAGGGTCCAGCGGATGACGGCGGCAGGCACCCACCTGCTCGGCCTGGAGGTTCTGGACCGCCAGCTCATCGACTCTGAGGATGAGCTCTGCGGCAAGGTGGACGACGTCGAGTTGGATTCCCACGGTGGTCGCGCTCGGGTTACGGCGATCCTGTTCGGTCCGGCGACCTGGCCCGACCGGCTGCCGCGGCTTCTCACACCCCTGGCGCGGCGCCTGTTCCACGGGGAGGTGACCCGGATCGAGTGGGACCAGGTCGCCGAGCTCTCATCGGCCGTCCGGCTCAGGCTCCGGACGAGTGAGCTCGAAGGGCGGCGAACCGACCTGCCGGTGCCCGACGGCGCCACGACACGGCTCTCGCTGCTGCTGGGGCGCCGGCTCGAGGGGACGGGAGGTAGGTCCCGCGGCCGGGTCTACGACATCGAGGTCGTGGAGGGGGAGAGCGGTCCCGAGGCCACGGCGCTCCTCGTCGGATGGCCCGGCCTTCTCGCCCGGCTGGGATTGAAACGTTCCGTGGCGGACAGAGCGCGGATTTCCTGGGACCAGGCTGCACACCTCCCCAGGAGTGGCTCCTGGTGAGCGTGGGGAAGCTGGACCTACACTTTGCCGATGGCGTGGACGACGGCCGAGCTGCCACCGCGCTACAACGCGGCCGCTGACCTCCTGGACCAGAACCTCGCCGCCGGGCGCGGCCTGAAGGTGGCCATCCGCACCACCGAGGGCGTGGAGCTCACCTACGCGGAGGTGGCGGCGGGCGCGAACCGCTTCGGCAACGCCCTCGGCGAGCTGGGCGTCGAGCTCGAGAACCGCGTCCTGCTGGCCCTGCTCGACAGCCCTGAGTTCGCCACCGCCTTCTTCGGCGCGATCAAGGCGGGCGTGGTCCCGATCCCGGTGAACACCAACCTGAAACCGCACGACTACGCCTACTTCCTGAACGACAGCCGGGCCCGGGCGGCGGTCGTCTCGGCTCCGCTGGCGGATCGAATCCGGAGCGTCCGCGGCGAGCTGCGCCACCTGCGGCACCTGATCGTGGTCGGTGAGGCGGGCCCCGGCGAGCTGAGCTACGCGGAGATCACCGGCGCGGCGTCGGACAAGCTGGAGGCGGCCGAGACGACGCCTGACGACATGTGCTTCTGGCAATACAGCTCGGGCACCACCGGCTTTCCCAAGGGCGTGGTGCACCTCCAGCACGACATGCGTTACTGCTGCGAGAACTTCGCCCGGCCCGTGCTGGGAATCGGCTCCGACGACGTCACATTCTCGGTCGCCAAGCTCTACTTCGCATACGGCCTCGGGAACGCGCTCTACTTCCCGTTCTCGGTGGGTGCCACCACCGTGTTGATGTCCGGCGCGCCCGCTCCCGCCGCGGTCCTCGACGCTGTCCGCCAGCAGCGCCCCAGCCATTATTTCGGGGTGCCGACGAGCTACGCCAACATCCTGGCGGCGGATCCCGAGACCTGGGCGGCGGCGGACTTCAGCTCCGTCCGCCTCTGTGTCTCGGCAGGCGAGCCGCTGGCAAGTTCGATCCTCGAGCGCTGGCGAGCCCGCACCGGCACCGTCATCCTCGACGGGATCGGCTCCACCGAGTGCTGCCACATCTTCATCTCCAACCGCCCCCAGGACGTGCGACCCGACTGCAGCGGGACCGTGGTGCCCGGATACGAGGCGAGGGTGGTGGACGAAGCCGGCCAGGAGCTGGCTCCCGGTGAGGTGGGCACGCTGCTCGTCAAGGGCGACTCGATCTGCGCCTTCTACTGGAACCAGCACAACCGGACCAAGCGCACGATCAAGGGCGAATGGATCGACACCGGTGACAAGTACAGCCGCGACGCCCAGGGCTACTTCAAGTACCAGGGCCGCAGCGACGACATGCTCAAAGTGGGCGGCATCTGGGTCAGTCCCACCGAGGTGGAGGGTGCCATCAACGCCCACGAGTCGGTCCTCGAGTGCGCCGTGGTGGGGATCGTGGACGACCGCCAGCTCGTCCTGCCCGAGGCCTTCGTGGTGCTGCAATCGAGCGCCCACGCCGGCCCCGAGCTGGAAGAGGCGCTCCGGGTCCACGTGCGCGACCGGCTTGCCCACTTCAAGTGCCCTCGCGACTTCCACTTCGTGGAGGAGCTTCCCAAGACCGCCACCGGCAAGATCCAGCGCTTCAAGCTCCGCCGCCCGACCCCCCCGCCCGAGGTCGAGGCAGAGGCAGATCCCTCCCCCGTGCGGGGAGGGTAGAGAGGGCTCCCGGTTGACCAAGCGGATAGCCGTGGTCCCTGGCGACCTGGCCGGCCTGGAGGTCATCCCCGAGGCGGTGAGGGTCATCAGGGCGACGGGGCTGGACTACGAGTTCGAGGAGTTCGAGGTCGGCGCGGCGCCGGTGCTGCGAGGGGAGCCCGCCATGTCGGAGGCCACCTTCGCGGCCGTCTCGCAGGCCGACGCCATCCTCTTCGGAGCCATCGGCGATCCTCGCGTTCCCGACGTCGGCTATCCCGCCCAGGTGCTCCTCCGCCTGCGCTTCCAGCTCGACCTCTACGTGAACCTGCGGCCGGCCCGCCTCTACGACGACCGCCTGAGTCCGCTTCGGGACCCGGCCCGGCGTGGTATCGACCTGCTCATCGTGCGCGAGAACACCGAGGGCCTCTACGTCGGGATGGGCGGCCGCTTCCGCCGCGGCACCGAGCACGAGGTCGCCGTTCAGGAGGACCTGAACACCCACCACGGCGTCGGCCGGATCCTGGAGCAGGGCTTTCGCAGGGCCAGGCGCCGGCTCTGCATGGTGGACAAGTCGAACGCCATGAACCACGCCGGTGGCCTCTGGCAGGAGCGCTGGGCGGAGGCCAGGGCGGCGCACCCGGAGCTGGAGACGCGCCACCTCTACGTGGACGCGGCGGCCATGGAGCTGGTTCGCGATCCGACGCAGTTCGAGGTCATCGTCACCGGCAACCTTTTCGGCGACATCCTGAGCGACCTGACCGCCGCCCTGGTCGGCGGCATGGGTGTCGCGCCCTCGGCCAACATCAACCCCGAGACCCGCCGCGGACTCTTCGAGCCTGTTCATGGCAGCGCGCCGGGGATCGCGGGACAGGGCATCGTGAACCCGGTGGGGTCCATTCTGACCGCCGGTATGATGGTCGAGCACCTCGGCGACGAGGATGCAGCGAAGAGAATGGAATCTGCGGTGACAGCGGCCATACGGGCTGGCGAGTGCACGCGCGACCTGGGCGGGTCCCTATCCACCCGGGAGGCCGCCGACGCCGTGATCGGGAGGCTGAGGGACTGACGTGATGCCCGCGATGACCATGACGGAGAAGATCCTCGCCCGCGCAAGCGGCCGGGAGCAGGTCAGGCCGGGAGATCTCGTCCTGGCGAAGATCGACTTCGCGATGGGGCACGACCTGACCATCCCGCCCTCCGGCAAGATCATGCGGGAGCAGATGGGGGCGGAGAAGGTCTGGGACCCCGAGCGGGTCGCCGTCGTCCAGGATCACTTCCAGCCCGCCAAGGACGCCGCCAGCGCGACCCTGGGGCGGCTCACCCGCGAGTTCGCACGGGACATGGGCATCAAGTGGTACTTCGAGGTCGGGCAGGGCGGCATCTGCCATACGGTGCTTCCCGAAAGGGGCCTGGTGCTGCCCGGCGAGCTGGTAGTGGGCGCCGACTCACATTCCTGCACCTACGGCGCTCTCAACAACTTCGCCACCGGCATCGGGTCTACCGACCTCGCCTGCGTGCTCGCGCTGGGCGAGCTCTGGTTCCGTGTACCGGAGACGTTGAAGTTCGTCTATCGCAACCGGCTCTCGGAATGGGTTGAGTCGAAGGACCTGATCCTGCACGTGATCGGCAGCATCGGAGTGGACGGTGCCCGTTCCAAAGCGATGGAGCACACGGGCGAGGCCCTGACGCACATCGACATGGAGGGGCGCCTGACGATGACCAACATGGCCATCGAGGCCGGCGCCAAGAACGGGATCATGGGCTACGACGAGATCACCGCCGAGTACCTCGAGGGCCGCGCGCAGCGGCCTTACGAGCCGGTCGCTTCGGACCCCGACGCCGGCTACGAGAAGGTCTTCGAGATCGACGCCGAGCAGGTGCCGATCACGCTGGCGCGGCCGATGTCCCCGGACAACACGGCGCCGCTCGAGGAGGTGGCGGGTACCCGGCTCGACCAGGTCTTCATCGGCTCCTGCACCAACTCCCGGATCACCGACCTGCGCAGGGCGGCAATGGTCCTGGAGGGTCGCCACGTCGCGCCCTGGGTGCGGCTCATCATCACCCCCTCCTCGCACGAGGTCGCAACCATGGCCGAGCGGGAGGGCTTGATCGGCACCTTCCTGAGGGCGGGCGCGGCCTGGACCACGGAAACCTGTGGCGCTTGCCTCGGAGGCCACCAGGGCGTCCTGGGCGAGGGTGAGGTCTGCCTGAGCACCACCAACCGCAACTTCCCCGGTCGCATGGGAGACCCGAAGGCGCTCGTTTACCTCTCCAACCCGGTGGTGGCCGCCGCCAGCGCCGTGGCCGGCGAGATCGTGCACCCGAAAGAGGTGCTCAAGGAGCTGGTGCCGGCGTGACCGTGGCCACCGTGCTGCGCGGCCGGGCCTGGAAATTCGGCGACAACGTGGACACCGACCAGATAATCCCGGCCAAGTACGCGATCTACTCGCTGGACGAAAAGAAGCTGGGCGAGCACGCCCTGGAAGGCGTCCCCGACAACCAGGGCTGGGCGCAAAAGGTGTCTCCGGGTGACATCGTGGTCGGCGGCTCCAACTTCGGTTGTGGGTCCTCCCGCGAGATCGCGCCGATCGCGATCCGGGGGGCCGGCATCTCCTGCGTGATCGCGGACTCCTACGCCCGCATCTTCTTCCGGAACGCCATCAACCTCGGCTACCCGATCTTGCAGTCGCCGCAGGCGTCAGAGGCCATCGAGCAGGGCGACGAGCTTGAGGTCGACCTGGAGGAAGGTGTGGTCCGCAACCTCACCAGGGGCGACGAGTACCAGGCGGAGCCGTTCCCGAAGTTCATGGCGGATCTCATGAAGACGGGCGGCCTGGTGCCCTGGGTGCGCAAGCGCCTCGCCGAGCGCGCCGCGACCGCCGGTGGACACGGATAAGCCTGTCGAGCTCCAGGAGCCGCTGGAGTCGCTGGTCCGGCCGCCCGCCCGCTTCCAGCACGACCTGAGCTTTCCGCCAGCCGAGAAGATCCGCGTCTACGACGACACGCTTCGCGATGGCGAGCAGATGCCGGGCGTGGCCATCTCCCCGGCCGACAAGTACGAACTTGCCCGCGCCCTCTCCGAGATAGGTGTCCATATCATGGACGTCGGCTTTCCAGCCGTCTCGGAAAGCGAGCGGGAGACGCTCCGCCTCGTGCTCGAGGGAAGGCGCCGAGGCGAGCTGAGGGAGGACCTGGAGGTCCTCTGCATGATGCGCAGCACCCCCTCCGACATCGACGCCACCATGCGCGTCATAGACGAGCTGGGCCATCCGCGGGACGCAGTCACCTACTTCATATTCACCTCGGCCAGCGATCTGCACGTGAAGTACAAGCTGGGCAGGACGCTGCTGGCCCGCGAGGGCATCCCGGCCAGCGAATGGCTGGAGCTGCCGGTCGACTTCTACCGCGAAGCGAACCTGCGGATGATGTGCGACGCCATCCGTTATGCGCGCGAGCAGGGCGCGACGCAGATCGAGTTCGGGGGCGAGGACGGCTCTCGGGCGGATGTCGAGTACATCAAGCGCATGCACGTCGAGGGGATGGCGGCCGGGGGAACTCGCCCCTCCACGCCCGACACCGTGGGCTGCTACTCGCCGTACGCGGTTCGCGACTACATCGGGCAGCTGAAGGCGGCCACGCCGGAGGCCCCCCTCGTGGTCCATTTCCACAACGACCTGGGCCTGGGGGCCTGGAACACGGTGACCGCGCTGGGGAGTGGGGCGGATGTCTTCACGACCAGCGTCAACGGGATCGGTGAGCGCTCAGGTAACGCGCCCATGCACCAGGTTCTGCTGCAGCTGCGCTACCTGTTCGAGATCGAGATCCCCGGCTTTCGCTACGAGAAGCTTCGGGAGCTGGCGCGGCACCTGGAGCGGGTCAGCGGCGTCCTCGTGCAGCCGACCGAGCCCGGAATCGGGCTCAACGTCTTCAGCCACGAGTCGGGAATCCACACCGCGGGCATGCTCATCCACCCGGCGATCTACCAGTTCATCCCACCGGAAGACCTCGGCGGCGAGGTCCGCTACGTCTACGGCAAGCATTCGGGCGCCCTGGTCATCGAGCACGCGCTGCGCGAGGGGGGCGTCCGTCCCGAGCCAGAGCTCGTGACGCGCGTCATGGAG
>Ga0209526_10000063_pt1 | contig 58097 bp, 55 predicted proteins | sample JacPinW_OM2H0_M1_FD_188566 | JGI IMG/M metagenome (GOLD analysis project Ga0209526, IMG submission 188566) | Forest soil microbial communities from Algoma, Ontario, Canada - Jack Pine, Ontario site 1_JW_OM2H0_M1 (SPAdes) (version 2) | ecosystem: Environmental > Terrestrial > Soil > Boreal... | reverse complement strand
AGAACAGGCACCGGTACGGCCTCCTCGATCGCCGCTTTGATCGTCCATCGCCCCTCGCCTGAGTCTGAAACACGGCCGGCGAATTGGGAGAGACTTGGAGAGCATCCAGCGCGCAACAGGAACGCGGCCGGTTGGTTTCAACGCCTTCTGGTTGCGCGGCACTCCGCACACACTCGAGATACTGCAATCACTCGATTTCATCTACCACATTGATGATGTCAGCCGCGATGAGCCCTTCCTGGTGAACGTCAACAATAAGCCATTTGCGGTAGTGCCCTACACGCTGCACATGAACGATATCGTCGACTACGAGGCGCGTTACTTCAGCACATCCATGTACGCCGGCGACCTGAAAGCCGAATTTGATGCGCTCTACGCTGAGGCCGAACACCGCCGCCGCATGATGTCGGTAAGTGCGCACGATCGCATCGCGGGAAGACCATCACGCACAAAGACACACTAGGAGTTCATCACTTATGCCCAATCTCACCCTGGTGTGGTCTTCATGCGTAAAGACGAGATCGCGCGCTTTGCGCTGAGCAGTCCGCAAACCATTCGCGAAGCGATCTAACGGAGAAAAAGAAGAGTCATGATGAAGAATGATCAGTTGAACGAATTCTATTCGAAGCACATCATCGCAAAGATGCCGTCTGATACCGAAATCGTGTCAATCTCCAGAATCATCGGCTCAAAGCGGCTAGTGGATGACGACACCGGCGCGATTGCGCAGAACGTTGGCAGATTGGAGGGCCCGTCGGCAACGATTTGTTCCTTGGGCCGACCGGTTCGGGCAAAACACGGATTGTGGACGCAGCTGCGGAAATCCTGGTCGGCGATCCGCGCGCGGTCATCGAGGCGGATCGGCGGCAAGCCTGCGGCAAAGCAAAGGACAATTAGTTGGGGGAGATTCCGATGTCAAAGGTATGGTTGATTACAGGCAGTTCTCGTGGCCTTGGACGCGCGCTTGCCGAAGCAGTACTCGCTGCAGGACACAAGCTCGTTGCAACGGCCCGCAATCCCGCGCAGGTCGAGGATCTCGTCGAGCGGTATGGCGACGAGGTGCGCGCCGTTTCGCTTGATGTGACGAACGAGCAGGCGGCCGCCCATGCCGTTGCCGTAGCGACACAGGCCTTTGGACGACTCGACGTGCTCGTCAACAACGCCGGGTATGGCGACATCAGCCCGATCGAAGATACGAACCTCGACGAGTTTCGTGCGCAGATTGAGACCAATCTCTTCGGCGTCATAAACGTCACCAAGGCGGCACTCCCTCTAATGCGGAAGCAGGGGGCCGGTCATATCGTCCAGTTCTCTTCGGTTGGAGGTCGAATAGGGCCGGTCGGCCGAGCCCCCTATGCAGCCGCAAAGTGGGGCGTCGAAGGCTTTTCTGAAGTGCTCTCCAAAGAGGTCGGGCCGCTCGGCGTCAAAGTTACGATCATCGAGCCGGGTGGTTTCCGCACCGACTTCGCGGGCTCCTCCACGGCAATACGCGCAGGGCGTCCCGAGTATGACGCCACCGTGGGCAAGGCAGCCCGGTTCCAGCGTGACTATAACGGCAAGCAGCCCGGCGATCCCGCCAAAGCTGCTGCCGCCGTTCTAAACATCGCAAGCCTAAACGATCCGCCGCTCCGACTGCTGCTCGGCAGCGACGCAGTCCGTTTCGTGGAAGAGAATGATCTCGCGAAGATGGAATCCGACAGAAAGTGGAAGCATCTGAGCGTCTCCACTGACATCGAGTCGGAGAGCGGCTCCCACAACTAGCCCAGACCACCGGACTTCTTGATCAAAGGGACGACGAGATTTCACTAGACGAAGTGGAGAGGATTGTCATTTGACCAGTGTGATCCGCACGCCTGAGGGGAAATTGAACTTCAACGGCCACGCGGAAAACCAGGGGACCCTGTTGCATTCCGCCTTCCCCTTATTGGTGAATTGAAACCACCGCGCACAGGATCACGATGCCGGTGATTTCGAAGGTGCGGCGATTTGACTTGCCACGTCCGCAGGTTGCGCACCCGGGGGAAGATTCGGATGATTTCAGCAGTTCCTGCCGAACGATCCGGCGCGAAACGAACTAGTGCTTCTCGGCCTTAACGCCCGAGTGAAAGTGTCACCCTGATAGACAACAGACATTCCCGTTGAGTCAGAGCAGTTGGCGCGAAATCGAACTGCGTGCCGGGGCCTGCTCACGCCAGCCACGGCCGATCGAGCCACTCGGACCGAAAACTCCACCATCCAAACTTCGGTATGCCGAACGACAGCGTCGGATTCGCTGGCTTTGCGACTGCTCTCACGCCGTTCTCGGAGGCCCCCGCAGCGAACGCCGGGCGGATCACTAGAACGAATACGCAGGGCGCGCCGCGGCAAATCCATTTCGTGTTGAAGATTATTTTCTGAGATTTGCCGTCTAAGAGTCTGGACTACCGTGAGGGGCCGCTGCGGTCGGCCATAATGAAGTCCATGTCGCGTTCATCGCTTTGGTGTGGCGGGCGGAGAGTTTCGACGTTTTCTCGCTTGGAGCTTCGAACCGTCGCTTCCCGCCACGGCGCACTGCTGAATTTTAATATGGCGAATAAAAAGCGAAACTGATAGACTCCCCCCGTGGACGAGGGGCGCAAGCGCGTGCTGCTGATCGCCGCGTCGATCCTCGCGGCTCGGAGACTTTCGGGATGGAGTGGTGGATGGTCTCCTGCTGCGGAATCGGCCATCTCGGACGCAATCACTGTGGCAGAGAAAATCTTGGCGAAGATCGATAGAAAGTGGCCCGGCGGGAAGTCATAAGTTTGACACTTTGAACCTGCGCTGCAGATTGGTTGGCCAGGGCCTGAAACCTGATTGACGGAGGCTTACAATGAGTATTCGCCCTACAATTAGCTTTTCGAGTCGGCTGTCGTTCCGCGAACTTGATGTCGAGATGTGGAGGCTGTATTTCGGAATCGTCAAAAGCTTGTTGATCGTGATCACCTCCGTCTTTTACTTCTTTCTTCTTTGGGCATTTTTTGTCGCGCAGCACGCTGCGTTTTTAGCCGGGAGGTTCACAGGATGGGTGATAGATTGGAATCCCGAGAAGCCAAGACTATTCGGCATAAGACCCGTCGATGGGGATTAGTACTCGGCGCGCGAACCGCTGGACTGTGGAAAAGGTTCTACGGCAAACAAGCAGGTTGGAGCGCAGGAAATAATGGGGTCCTGGGACAGATTTTTTAGGGCCTATGATCCGCGAAGCACCTATGCTCAGAAAGATGGCGTTGGTCGGCATTTTGGGATTCGCGGCCCTGTTGACCGGACTCGCGGCCAACTCGGCAACGGCCATCCAGGTCTACGGCGTCTGGCATTGCGGGAGCGAGTTATGTGGCTGGGGTACCATCCGGGATATGGTGGAATTTGACAGCAAGAATCATTGGCTCATCGATCGAGGCGATGGCTCTCCTTCGGTGAATCTGGTCGTCCTCAGTTTTGTGAATCCGCTCAAACTTCTGAACCTCGCAAACGACTCGCAGACCTCTGAGGGGATCCCGGCAGGAATGACGCCCGCTATCGTGAGCTATTTCACCCGGAGGAACATCCGTGTGATGCTCTCAATTGGCGGGGCCACCTATGTCAACGATTGGGATGAGGCGCTCGCAGCGAATCCAACGCAACTCGGCATCAATGCCGCACGGGCAGCCCAGCGTTTGGGAGTCGGTATGGAAATCGACTATGAGAACGATAGCAAACCCAATCTTTTCGGCTTGCAGAAGTTCATCAAGGCGTATCGCGCAAGAACGCCCTACGACGCGACGGGGACCAAACCCGCTGCGCGTCTGACGATCGACCTTGCCTTGGATGATGGTTACCTGGTTTCGTTGACGCAATATGCCACGGCAAACTGGCTCTCTACTTCGAATCATGTCCTGGATTACGCGAATGCCATGGTCTCGTTCGAGCAGGCAGACGTTTCCGTTGACCAAGCAGGTTGGCAGGAACACATCGATGGTAAATCGCCGATTCCCCCGTTAGCTCCTGCTAAGTTCACTGGCAGCTTGTACATCGTGACACGCGGCAATTTGCCCTCTGAATGCGCCGACTTTAGTGCTTCTCTCGAAAAAACGACTGGAGCTTTCGTCCAGACTGTTGCGCCCCATGGAGCTGGGAAAACCGACGGAATGCTCGGCTACATGTTTTGGGCGGCGGAATGTCCGGGTTCTAGAGGAGCTTGCACAACACCTCCGAGCACCTGCGAAGGCGGGGTAGGTGTGGGCTCGAAGACTTACAACATTCCCGTACCCATGCCGCCTCTTCGCCAAAAGTGAAGGGCGGCGAACCGAAAGCCATCTCGTTGAAGTGGTGGCGTCTTGGCAGCCGTGCCGTGCGCTGAGCGGCGCAGAGCAGTCATTCCTTCTAGGTTTGACACGTTCTAATGATCTATGTGGCCAGGCGTTCCGCCGGTTAACTCGTATCTGCGAAAATCATCCAGCGGAAGGTGAGATTGACGCGAAGACCGCACGGCTTCTTGGCTTTGGGGACTTGATGTTTCCACTCTCTTTGCATTCCCGGTTGCATGACGAGCAAACTGCCAGGTCCAAGTTCAATTGTCTGGATGGGACCCCTGCCTTTGCGGATCTGGAACCTGCGAGTTGACCCAAGGCTCAATGACGCTATGGGGTGCTGGTGTGACATCTCCGGCTCGTCATCGGCATGCCATCCTACCGAATCTGTCTCGTTCTCGTAGCGGTTGACTAGAACGCTGTTGAACTTGCTGCTTGCGGCGGCTTCGACCTCTGCCTTGATCTTGAGCAGCGTCGGTGTCCATGCAGCGGGCTGGTACGTTCTGTGCGAATACGTGTAGGGACGCTCCGCAATCCACACTTCCGAGCGGGGAACGGAGACATCTTTCCCGTACACCCTACTGACGCGGCGTTGCCACCGCAGTTCCGAGAGCAAGCCAGCAAGGGCTGCATCCGCTACATCCGGGGCCAGAAAGCCCGGAACGAACCTGACGGGTGCACCCAGAATTGTTTCTGCCGTGTACGTGAAATCATCCATGCTTTCTCTCCCTTAGTCGATAAGCATACAGCCGTTCGGTAGGGACTTGTGAGCCGCTGCTGCGAGGGCACCGACTTCCCTGCCGTAGGAAGCTGGAGTTAAGAGCACCAAGGGCAACCGCGCTTCGCGCATACCAACCGGTACACTAGTGGGTCTCGGTTCGGCGCCTTATTGCCAATGTCGGGTGACTCCGGAGTTTGGAACACACGAAGACCACTGTGGGGAACGTTCCGAGCGGACTAGCTCCAGCAAACAAGACAGAGAAACGCTAGACGCGCACTTTGCCGTTGCCCAAACGACGGCGTCACTGGCGCTGTTTCTTGGCGAATTCGGCGACCTGACGACCAACTATGGTGAGCTGCTCAATGGCCTTCTGGTCCGTGCAGGTTCCCGCGGCGTCGAAAATACCTTCCGTCGTATTGAGAGCGGCGCCGAACGGCGTCGGCCAAGCACGGAGGGCGTGGACGATCGAGCGGAGTGCGGTGAGCGCGGTTCCGGTTGTCTGCCATCCGTGAGCCGTGATGATGCACCCTACGGCGCGCCCGGCCAGATAGCATCGTTTGTCTTCGCGAAGATCCTCGAGCAAGTCCAGTGCGTTCTTGACCAGCCCCGACACGCCTCCATGATATCCCGGACTCGCAACGATGAGTCCGTCGGCCGATCGCACCGCCTCGATCAATTGACGCTGCTCTTCGGTGCGCTCGCGATTTTCCGGGACATAGATCGGAAACTTGGCCAGAAACGCCCCTCCGAAAAACACCGTACGAGCTCCCGCTTCCTCGGCGGCCTCTAGTGCGATAAGCAGTGCGCGGTCGGTCGTGGATCCTACCCGCGGAGTGCCGCCGATGCCGACGATGAAGGGTTTCAAGGAGGTGTCCGCAGTTCCCATGGTCATCGCTGCCCCAGCCTCGCGAACTGCCTGCAGGCACGAGGGCTCTAAGATACGCCACGCGCTGCTCGCCGAGACAGGATGATACTTCCGCCCTGGATCAATGGCTAGTGCGGAGCGGCAGCTCTCCGAAAAAGCTCTCGTGCTTCGATGTACCCGAGCCTCCTCGATTCGACGGTCGCTCTGGATTCGAACTTCGGCGAAGGTTGGCTTCTTTCAGACGATCGGCACAGGGGGTGGAAGCGAACTGGAATCGGTACGCCGCAGCTTGGACAGCGGACCCGCAATTACCTTCCCTAGGCGCCGAGCGGGGCTTTCGAGCGGGGGAGTTGCGAGCAAAATCACAAGGCGATCGCTTTACGATTCTCCCAGTTCACGTACCAGCACGGACCGTAGCCGAAGTGAGGAAGCAGGGCGTGAACACAGGTTTGCGTTTCTGGATCCCCGAAATCATATTCGTTTTTACCGTTCTTGTATGGGATCGCGTAGAGGCGCCGGACTTTCATGACTTCAAACGGATCCCCGGGTCTGTTTCTGGCCATTCTGTACCGTACCGAGAGATAGTCGCCACTGTAGGCAAGGGCCGACAGGAGAACTACGACGACCAATATTCGCTTTAGGTTCATGCGCAGATGTTCTGTGTCTCGATCGCCCTGCTGGGTTGCGGGCGTCCGGTTCGTTGCCCGAGAAATCTGGCCGCGGCTTGATCGCTTGGATCCCCGGCTCTGGCAGCCGATTTTCCTCGTGTTCAGCTAGAAAGGAAAACCTCTTTTGAGCACCTGCCGACACGATACCAGCTGGTTCGATTAGTGGCTTCTACCGAGCCACAAACCCTGGATCGTCCTTCTCGCTGCCCTTTGGGGTGGTGGTTTCTGTATCGATTTGGCGGACCAGAATAAACGTTCACAGTTCCCTGTTTACCCTCTCGGAACGACAGGCCTCCGAGTACTACGCACGCAACAGGCACTTGGGAGGCTAGGAGTCACCGCAAGGGTTACGGCTGTTACAGCTGTTTTTGTCTACCGCTAACAGTCTCGATGACTGTCTGTCTCAGCGCGTCGCAAGGTAATGCCACTTGCCACCAACGAGCTTCAATTGGTGGATTTGACCCGCTTCTGCTTGTAGGAAATAGTGCCCATCGGGAATAGTGTGTGCATGAGCGGAACGCACGGAACACTTCGAGCACCGAGTCCGTGTCGCTGGTGGCGAGCCCACAGTAGTGAAGCGGAGTTCGTAATCAACCTGGTACTCGACGCCAGTGGCCCTGGTCGGCACCAGCTTGCCTCGGCCCTTGATGTTCTCAAGCGTCATATGTCAGTTTCAAGGCATTGGGGACATGCCATGAGATAAGAAAAAGGCTCTCCCTTGGATCGAAGAAACAGCTTTCCGACTTCGACGCCGAATCCCAGCACGAACGCCGCAAACGGAACACGGGCCACAAGCGCGTAATCAAGGATCGAATTTTCAAAATGGGTGCGCTCGCCATAGGCGTGCAAGTCTTCGGGGCGAACCGCGGTTGTATCAGCACCGAGTGGGGACCCCCTTGCGGACCGCAGTCCTACGACGGCCGCTGTTTGTCAGGAATCGCTGCCGGCCAGATTGCTTCGGATGCATGGGCACCCTCTATGATCCGGAATTCGGATTGAATCTTCCGGCTTTCCGCAAACTATATGTCGTACGCACTTTCGATTCAAGCCCAATCGAGCGTTGCCCTTCTGGGGGTGTCGTTGCCTGTCTTGATCTCTCTTTTGACCTTCTTGATCCGTTTCCCGTCGCCCGACCTACCTCTGGCTTGCAGCCGGGCGAGGTGATAGCGCAGTGGATCATCGGACATACCTTCAACCCGGAAACTAAGCCCACAGATCGAGAACGAAAGAAAAACACAACCTGTCTGCGCGTCACATGCTGGCCCGATCTGTGATCGAACCTAGTGAGATCTGCCCCGGGAGCAGCCGGAAACATTTGTCTTGACCTGATTGCTCACGGGAAAGAAAGCCAAAAAGCGGAGTTTCCAGCCGGTCCCCTCCGCTTGGTTTCTTGATCATCGTCCGAATCGATTCCAGACCTGCTTCTCTCGGCCAGCTTACACCGGCGTGTCGAATACGGACCGGTGCGCGGCGCTGGCGTGGGGATGAGCCAAAGTTCCGAAGCTGGTTTCGCTACGATACGTGTGGAACCGCGACTTGCAGGAAGGAGGTAAACTGAGTAAGTCAGTTTTACGAGTCTACCGCCGCTGTTGTAGCTGCTGCCGCGAACATGGACAAGTTGTCAGTGGGGAACAGTTGAGCGTAGCTGGCACAGAGTCCGGCTTCCGTGCCGAGGCCGGCGTGAAAACACGCCTGCTGGCATTGGTGGCATTCACGTTCTTTCTGCTGACAGCGTTTCGCGCAGGTTGGACCCGCGCCGAAACTGACTTTCCGAATTACTACACGGCTGCGGTCCTCGTGCGCAAGGGAGAGCCGTTGCGCAACTATTATGATTGGACATGGTTCCAGCGGCAGATGAATTATGCCCGTATCGAGAGGCAGCTTGGTGCCTATACTCCGCAAACCCCGTTGACGATGCTGCCGCTGGTGGGCCTCACCGCTTTTCCACTACAAAGAGCAAAACAGATCTGGCTGACGTTGAATCTTGGTTTCCTATTGGCAACAGTATGGCTGATGTCTCAGGTGACGCGATTCCGTATGGAACAGATCGCGCTTTTGGCATTCTGCGGATACCACTCGTTGTATGTCAACTTCTTGTATGGCCAGTACTACGTCTTTCTGTTGTTTCTGCTGACGCTGGCATTTTATTGTGTGCATCGGGAACATTCGTTGTCGAGCGGCTTTTTTGCTGGAGTCGCATTTGGGCTGAAGTTGTATGGCGGTCCTTTTCTGTTGTACTTCGCAGCTAAGCGGAATTGGAAGGCCGTGGCGGGATTGTTTGCCTCGTTGGAGTGGACTTCGACGTTGACCGGACCGAAGCAGGTCTGGCTGCGGAATGTCGCAACTGCGAAAACGCAGCCTCTTACAGGCGGAAATTTCAACAGCTCATCGCCGGCGTGGAAATCGAATTCAAAAGCTATCCTCTTCGCAAGCGATTGCGGACGGGCGATCGGACTGCCGGCGTTATATCGCGCACAGTTGCCAATCGGTGGCGGTAATTGATTTCCTCCCCGAGGGGATCGATTTTCTGTTCCGGAGACACGCGCGGGCAAGAACAATTTCTTCACGTTCGCTGAAGTTTTCGACCAAAAACGCCTACGAAGATCTCGAGATTCAGCGGGGCGGAACCAACTGGATCGCCGTAGTTCGTCTCTGGCAAATGGCCGCAATAACACGAGCGGTCAGGGCCTCCTGTTCCGGTGCCCGCCCCGCGGATGTACACCCCACTGGCCGACCGCCCGCACCACAGTTGTGAGCTGCGATTCGCTTCTCCCGTCGGACAGCCCCGGAACAGTCGCAGAATCGCACCTGTCATGTGCGCGGTGAGATCGCGGTCAGCCTCCGCACGGCGCACCGGGTCCTGTTGCGCCTCGCAGCCCGCTGTGGGGCATCCGCAAGGCATTCTTCTGCAGCCCGCTCAAGCGCAGCCTGCCCGACAAAAATCGGCTGGCGCGGCATCGCCCCTTGTGGGGATAAACCAGATGATCCGGATCGGCACAGCCTAGGCAAAAGCGGGCATCCTTCACACCTGTCCTTTCGGACAGTAGTTAACCCGAAGCGCAAAGAGCATTCTGGGTTGGCGATCAGTATTTTCTGCAGTTAGCTTCGCCCCCTGAGCAAGTTGGGTTGGCCCCACGGCTTCAGGTGAACCGAAGAACCCTCGGTCTGTTACATCGACGTAAATATAGATGTATTGTTAATCATATAGTTATCTATCATATAGTATATATATATATATTCCACGAACAATCATCATCGACGTGGACGCCAGGGAGCCGGTCCCACCAGGCAGTAGTCGCTGAGCCTATCCGCCTCGGCCCCGAACCCGCACTGAAATACAAGGACAAGCATCATGCGCAATCAGCTCATCGTGGTGGTCGGAGTGGTTCGAGCTCGCTGCCTAACGGCGCACGGGCAGCCGTCCGCGACACAACCGTCGCTATCGCAGGCACAGCCTGAGCGCTTGTACGCGGGGCACAACCAGGAAACTCCTCAACAGGTCGTTTTGTTCTCGAGTCGTTCGACTGTTGCTTTCCAGGCAGGCCCATAGTGGCTCGATTCCCGCCAATGGACAGAGGGTCTTATCGAAGGCTTGCGACTTGTATCGGTCTTCTTTGCGGGCTGGCTTCATCTTTGTTGGCGTGCGGAGGAACTGGCAACCCGGGTGCGGGTGCAAGCGTTGCCACGCCAGGTCTGACGGCCATTCAACACACCGTTTTCATCATTAGTGAGAATCACACTTTCGACAATTATTTCGGCACGTTCCCCGGTGCCCGTGGGACGACTACCGGCATGGTCTCTGACGGGCAAGTCATCCCGCTCAGGCAGATGGCAGACTTATACGAAAACAACAGCCTCTGTACCACTTGGGAGTGCACCCTGTTAGCCATTGACGAAGGGAAGATGGATAAATTCGACCTGATGACCGGTGTGACCGGTGGTAGCTTGTCCGCTTACACCCAGATGACCGCTCAAGGAATTCCCAACTATTGGGCATACGCGACGCATTTCGTTCTGGCCGACGAATACTTCACTCCCGTTCATGGTCCCAGCCTCCCGAATCATCTTTTTGCCATTGCAGCCCAATCGGGCGGGGCGATTGACAACGGAGGTAACCCGGGGCCGGGTACCGACTGCGTCGGCAGTTCCTGGGGAACGGTCACCGTAATCGATAGCAAAGGCAATCGAACTCAACAATCGCCCTGCTTCGATTTCCAAACCTTGCCAGACACTCTCGAGAAGGCAGGTATAACGTGGACATACTACGCGGACGGAGGTGGCTATCTGTCGACGATCAACCACATCCGCAACAGCCCTCTGTGGAAAGAAAATGTTGCATCTGCGGCGCAGTTTGTTACCGATGCCGCAGCCGGACATTTACCCGCAATGAGCTGGGTGTTGCCTCCTTCTGCCGAGAGCCAACATCCGGGGAACAGTATTTGTGAAGGTGAGAATTGGACTGTGCGTGTATTGAATGCTTTGATGCAGGGGCCCGATTGGAATTCCACGGCGGTCTTTATCACTTGGGACGATTTCGGGGGGTTCTACGACCACGTTCCGCCTCCGCAAATCGATCAGTTTGGCTTTGGGCCCCGCGTCCCGATGCTCGTGATTTCCCCGTTCGCCAAAGCGGGATATATCTCGCACACCGTGTATGAACATTCGTCGATCTTGAAGTTCGTGGAAACCCGCTATAAGTTGCAGCCCCTGACTTCTCGAGACGCAGCGGCGAGTAACATGCTGGACACGTTCGACTTTGACCAGCAGCCGCGTTCACCGCTTATTCTGCAGCAGCGACAGTGCAACTGAAGCGACCGACGGCGGATATAGTGGCAAAACACAACGCCGCGCGATGTCGTCCCTTTCCTCGACGCGTCGGGGGAAAGGAATCTGCAACTTTGATGGAATTTGTGCCGATCACGGCCACACTCGCTCGAGCGCAGCAGCGGAAGGTGACCTGAAATCCAGCTCCTGTAAGCCGGTTCGAGGGGCCTTCCCTCATCAGTCGTACAGTTACGCAAAACGATCGGCTCTATCGAGCCTCCAGTCTTGCTCGTGGCACAGTCAGAAGATGAGCTTCAGGCCGAACTGGATGTCGCGGGCGCTTCCCGACCCGAGCACGGGGTTCGTTGCCATTTGATCAGGCGTGAAGCATCCACAACCGAAATTAGTGGTTGACGAAGGATCGGAAGTACCGCCTGCGCCGTTTCCGTTGACGCTCGTCCACGGGTTCCCGAAATTAGGATGATTCAGAACGTTGAAGAATTCGGCCCGAAATTGCGCCGTCAGCCGCTCCTTGAACTTCCAAATCTTGAAGACCGACAGATCCCAGTTGCGGAAGCCTGAGTCGCGAAAGACATTCCTCCCCATCGTACCGAACGTGCCAATCGCCGGAGGAATCAAGATCGATTTGCCTTTGGCGTAGCAGCCAAACGAGACGAGTGATTGGCTGGTTGGGCCCCCGACCGCTCCTCCATCGATAGTTCGGGCCTTAGCTAAACAAGCTGCATTGGTGGTGCCGGGGAAATAGGGAAGTCGAGTAGGGCCGGATGTGAAGTCACCTGGGTTGCCGAAGAAATCCCAGCGATCCATCAGCTCGCCGGTCTTGCTGATATCGTGACCAGTATCGAACGCCCACCAAGGTTCGCTGCCTGCGAGCGTCACAATGGAATTGAGCTGCCAGCCTTCCAGAATCTGTCCCAGTCCCTTTTTCCCAGGAATGTCCCAGGTCGTTGTGAGAGTGAAACGATGCCGAGTGTCGAGGTCGGCGTCTCCGTATTGTGCCGCAATATTCCGGCTGTCCTGTGGAAGTGAGTTGAAGGCACTGTAGCTTATATCGTCGAGTGCGTGAGAGTAGGTGTAACCGGCAACGAACGATAGATTGTGGAAATGTCGCCCTGTGAGGGTCGTCTGCAACCCGTTGTAGTTCGACCGGTAAGGGTTCTTCACCATGTTGACGAACGACAAGTAGGGATACTGCGCGCCGAAGGGGCGGTTCGTGGAGGCTTCACAGTGCTGACAAGTGGGAGTGTTTTCCCCCGCCGACTGCGGGTCGAGCTGGTTGGGATCCACGACGCCTGAAAGATTGTCGCCATGATTGCCAATATACGCAACTTCCAGCGATAGGCTAGGCGAGAACGCGTGTTGCAAAGTCGCGGTCCAGATGCCGACGTAGGGTGTGCTGAAATTCCGAGTCACGGCAAAGATGGGGCAAGGAGTTCCTGTCGCACCACCACTGCCGCAGCTTAGCCCGGCGCCGCTCGAGGGAAATACCGGGCCCGCCAGAGTCCAGTTAAGCGCGGAACCGGGGAAGCTGAAGGCGGCGGTCGCGATGGTACCACTGCCTTGTATCGTGCTGCCATTCGGCAACACCAACTGGGCTCCGGTGGGGATCTTAGCGATACCCGGCGTGTGGGCGTTCTGAAGAGTCGGGACTTGGTCGGTGAATACGGCAGCTTGGAGTAGCTCGTAGAAAATGCCGCCTCCAGCGCGAATCACAGTCGTCCCGTTTCCGGAGATGTCCCACGCCACACCGAAGCGCGGTGCGAAATTCGTTTTGTCTCGGTTGTAGGCAGAACTGATCCCTCGCCCCACCTGTACCATTCCCGTCCTGGAGCCCGGAACGAAGTTGGCTATCAGGTTGTTCGCCTCCGTTAGCGGCCCCGTGTATTCCCAGCGCAGTCCCAGGTTCAGGGTCAACCTCGGTTTGAACCGCCAGTCATCCTGGGCAAAGCCCGCGTAGGACTTATTGCGATAGTTTCGCAAAGGGTTGCCCACGACAACGAATCCCACAGCTGGCGCGCCAGCAAGGAAGTCCTCCAGCGCAGTAGAGCCCGAAAAGGCTTGATTTCCGCCAAATATAAATTTCCCTCGGCCCTCGGAACGCGCGTTCGATTTCATTCTTGCGTAGCGAACCTCGCCCCCGAACTTAAACGCATGCTTGCCCCGCAAATACGATACTTGATCCAGGAAATCAAAATTGTTATCGGGGCCGAGAAGATTTGGCCAGACTTGAAATGCACCGAGTTGAGAACCTCCCAGAATGATCGACGGCATGCCAAACGCTGCCGGATCCGTCACGCCCGTGTTGATGCCGTATTTCGTCGCAGGTACGGCGTGATCCACAGATTGCACGGGCCGATTGTAGCGGACAAAGCCGAAGCGGGTTTCGTTCACCCAGCGGGAATTCGGGGTCCAGATCCAGCGTCCCGACGCAAACATCGTCCGGATCTTGAACGTGGTCAAGAATGCCGGTTGCGTGACAAATGGATCATCCTGCGACACGTTGTTGTCGTTGCCCAGGAAATACGAGCCACTCAGGGTGTGGTGAGGATTGAGGTTGTAGTCGATCTTTGCCAGGACGTTGTCGGATTTGTTAGTAGAAGGGAAGGCAGTAACCACGGAACCTGTCGGCGAGTTGGTGGTTCCGAAAAAGGGCAACAATTTCTGACTGAGCGCATTCAGCTGGTTAATACCGTGCGTCGCAAGATCAGCGGTGGCATCCGGGATGCTAACGGCGGAGCCTCCCCCAGCTACCGGTGTCGGAATCGTTATCGGATTAGTATTGCCCACTACGTAGCGTTGTTCCTCGAACCCGGCAAAGTAGAAGAGTTTGTCTTTGACGATGGGTCCTCCGGCCGTACCGCCCCATTGTTCGAAATTCAATGGCACCTGTGGACCTGTGTTGAAGTAATTCTTCGCATCCCAGGCATCCTCCCGGCCAAAGGCGTACGCAGTGCCGTGAATGCTATTGGTGCCCGACTTGAGCCCAACGTTCACCAAGGCTCCCGCCTTCCAACCCCATTCCGCCTTGGGATTCTCCTCGATGTTGAATTCCTGGATGGCATCGATCGGCAGGATCGTAGCGGAGTCCCCGGCAGTTCCCGGCGAATTGACTACGGACTCTCCCTGAATCGACTCGTTATTGTCCACCCCATCGATAACCCAGTTCACGTCTTCCACGCGAAGCCCGTTGCCAGACTGCGTCCATGCTCCGCCACCAGGGTATTGCGCTACTCCTGGCCGCAGCGATACCAAATTTATGAAGTTCCGTCCATTCAATGGCAGGTCATTGATTGTGTCGTTGCTGAGTGTTCCGCCGAGGGTCACAGTCGAGCTATCCACCAGCGGGACGGCACCTGTTACCTCGACCGTCTGCGTAATCTCACCGGGGGAGAGCTGCAAGTCAACGCGGATGTCCTTGTCGATTTCCAACAGTATGCCCTTCCGCTCGATCGCCTTGAAGCCTGCGTCCGTGACGTGTACCGCATACGTGCCCGGAAGCAAATTTGGGGCGATGTATTCCCCCGCCTGATCCGTCGTCAAATTTCGCACAACGCCGGTTTGCACGTTCGTGACGGCTACAGTAGCGCCCGCGATGGCGCCGCCCGATTGGTCTGTAACGACTCCTAAAATGCGGCCTGTGCTACTTTGAGAGAAAAGCGGGACAGAAAGCAGAAACATTCCAATGGTCGCGCCTAACACCAGCGCGGCTTTCCACAGAGCTGTCTTGATCATTGACGTTACGGAATTCATGGCACAATCCCCCCCTCTACGTGATTCCCGGCAAGCTGGCAAGGACCCACTGATTTGTCCAAGCTGATAGCACGCTCGGAAATCGATGTCAACCACATAATTATGGGCGGTATGAGCACCTTATGAGCACGGGCATTAGCACACCTGATCGGGAGTAGGGCGTGATACGGACCGGGCCTCGGAAGGAATTGGCGTCGGATCACCGTGAACGAAATCGGCTTCATTCGTATCTAGGTCATCTAAAAACAGGCATTCCAAGCCGGTGCTCTAGACAAGCTTCTGGCTCGAGTGATTCTCCCGAAGGCACGCTCACCCGCCTTTGTTCTTCATTTCTATTCTTGTTGGCATAACGCACAGAAATCCCCATTCCACAAGAGGCCGAGCAAGGAGAATCAGATTAGCAAAACCCAAGTTCTCCGCGCGAGCCGCATCGAGCTTAATTCCGTCACCAAAAAACATTCGTCCTGCGCTAAGATAATCGACAGACGCCCGAAGAAGAATTCAGAGAGCTAGTACAAAGCCCAGTTACGGTGATACGAGCTGAGGGGAACTGGTAACTCCGACCGGCCGTCGTACCCTCGGGATAATTTTTTTGCGCGGAGGATTTGTGAAAAAAATCAATATCGGAATTATCGGGACGGGTTGGTGCGGAGGCATCCGCGCCGAGGTCTGCGCGGCGAGCCCTTATGTAAGCGATCTGCACATCGCCGAGATCAAGGAGGATCGACTTAAGGAAGTTGCGGACAAAACCAGACCGGTCACAGCTACCACGGATTACCAGACGCTGCTCGCAAATAAAAGTATCGGTGCGATCATTATTTCGGCAACGCCGGAGACCACGCACTACCCGATGGCAAAGCAAAGCCTATTGGCAGGCAAGCATGTTTTTCTTGAAAAGCCGATTGCGCTTGAACTTTCCGAAGCTGACGAGCTGATCGCTTTGGCGCGGGAAAAGTCGCTGTTGTTCACGATCGGATATTCGCAGCGCTTCAATCCCAAGTTTGCTTATGTGAAGCGTTCCATCGACGACGGCACGATCGGCCAACCGGTCAGTGCGCTCGTGAGCAGGCATATCACCCGCAATCTCGGGAAGAAAATCGGAGGCCGCATCAAGCTCTCTCCCGCCGCAATGGAGGCGACCCACGACATTGACTTCGTGCTCTGGTGTTTCGCACCGAGAAAACCGGTCCGCGTCTATTGCCAGCAGGTGCGCAAAATCATGCAGCCGACGCACAACGTGCCTGATTGCGCCTGGATCATCGTCACTTTAGACGACGGGTGTGTGTTCACCATTGGGGCGGGCTGGGTGCTTCCTCCTGCCTATCCGAATTTCTCATCCACCTGGATCGAGATGGTCGGTACCGAGGGCGCGATCATGGTAGACGATACACATCGAGACGTCAGCCTAAACACAATGAAAAGGGGTATCGAATTTCCCCTCTCGACCATGCCCGGCGAAAAGGTCGCACATGTGTATGCGGGGCCCATGGAAGCTGAAACAGTTCATTTTCTCGAGTGCCTTGCCTGGGACCGGCAGCCGCTGGTAACGGCTGAGCACGCAAGAATGGTGATGCAGGTCTATCAAGCGGCGGACCAGTCGGCCGAAGAGGGGCACCCAATCGACATCGTGTCACGAGAACTCGTCGGAACCAGGACAGGTTAATCTGCGCCAGACATGCCCTGTCTTGCGGCGCGCAAACCGACCCGTCAGCTCACCAAGTTTGTCGTAGGATGGCGCGGCCGGGCAGGGTCGCAATCGACACATCTTGATCTAGTTCGGTCGCTTTGGCGTCACCGGGACAATCTGCTTGACCGGCATACAAGCGACTGCCATCGTTACGACGGCGATCGGCCATAACGAGACAATGTTGGATTCCAATCAAGCGCTTGTCCCCGAGCGTGGCTGCTCACCGGCGATCGCAACGTCTAAAGCAACTAAGACGCGGTGGGTGGTTCTCGTCCTGATCAGCCTGATGTACCTGATCACCTACATGGATCGCAGCAACATCTCGGTTGCCGCGCCAGCAATCGCAAAGGAATTTGGACTTGGCAAGACTGCGATGGGGCTGGTCTTTAGTGCTTTTCTATGGGCCTATTCGATAGGGCAGATCCCCGGAGGGTGGCTGGGCGACCGCTTTGGGCCCAGACGGGTGCTCCTCTCTATCATTCCCATTTGGTCTGTCATCGTAGCAATGACTGGCATCACCGTCGGCATGGTTTCGCTGATTGCCACACGTTTTTTTCTTGGCTTGTTCGAAGCGGGTGCGTTCCCGATAGCCACCCGGGCCATGCAGCTCTGGTATCCGAAGTCTGAACGTGGCCGCGTACATGGCATCACGCACAGTTTCAGCCGCTTTGCGGTCGCGGTCACCCCGCTTGTCGCCGTCAGTATTCTGGTGGCCTTCGGCTGGCGCACCATTTTCTACATTTTCGGAGCGGCGGGCCTGCTCTGGTCGTTAGCTTTTTACCTTTTCTATCGCAACCTTCCGGAAGAACACCCGAGCGTCAATCGGTTTGAGTTGGCTCACATACGCGGCTGCAACCCGGACGGCACCATAAAAACAGCGGTTGATCCGCACACGCGACCGGCGGTGCCGTGGAAGTTGATCTTTCGCTCGGCCAACATGTGGTACATCGCCGCCGGTTATGGTTGTTTCTTCTACGGCACCTACTTTTTCCTCACGTGGTTTCCCACCTACCTGCTCGAATATCGCCATCTGTCGCTCAAAGCTCTTGGCACAGTTGCTTCTCTCCCTTTATTGGTGGGCATGGTCGGGGATATTGTGGGAGGGACGTTAACGGACAAGGTGTACAAAAAGACAGGCAAGCTCAGGTTTGCTCGCCGCGTTGTAGCTGCGCCTGCCATGCTCGCTTCGGGGGCCTGCTTGATACCAGCAGCGATGACCCATAGCGCGTGGACAGCAATTTTTTGCCTAACTGCATCGCTGTTCTTTTTGGAACTAGTTATCGGCCCCGCATGGGCGGTCCCGATGGATGTCGGCGGCGAATATAGCGGTACGGTGACCGGCGTAATGAACATGGCGGGTAGCTTGGCTGCCTCGATTTCTCCCGTTGTCTTCGGGCTGTTCGCCCAGAAGGGTTTCTGGATCGCCCCATTCTTCGTAACCGCGACTGTCATGCTCACCGGCACGCTGATTTGGACATTTCTCATTAATCCGGAAGTATCCGTGGTCGGGCGCATGATCCGGAATACTCCAGTCCAAAACGTGAAAACAGCCACGGTAGAATAATCTCTGGCCGCCCAGGACACCCTGCGCCCACCACTCGGGGCTGGTGTATGCTCCGGCCTGGTCGCCTGATGCCCCCCGGAGCAACGGGAGAAAATGTCAAAGGTCACCGTGCACGGCTGTCGAGAAGGGCTGTCGCGCTGGGAGCCTTCATGGCAAAGGTCGGTCCCGCGGACTTTCTCCGGGGAGGTTTCGTTTGATCCGAATGAGTCGCATTTTATCTCCGTGCCATCGCTAAAGGTCCCCACCGACGTTCTCAATATTTTCGCGCCGCCGCCATGGGACTCGATGACCAACGAAGACAGGTGCTTCCCCGGTCGCTGAAGTCTGTGCCCACTGCAGGACATGTTGGTGGTCATGATTAGCGATTCTGGCCAATTTGTGGCTTGGGTGACTAAGAAGGTGAGGGAATTACGAATTCGAGCCATGCTGCGAGCCACACCATAGTCCTCCGCGAAACTTGGGCGCTGCATCTTCTCGAGCGATTCGTCAAGGGTGCCGTGATCGCTATGAACGCCTGCGTTTCTGGCGAAGAGTTCCTCGACGCGCTCAAACCGCGGAACGAGACAGGCCGTAGGTTCAAAAATCTCGATTCGAATGGTGGAAATGCCCAGGTGCGCCGCGATAGGAAGTCTGACTAACCCCTAGTTTGCCGACTCAAAGGACGCCCTTTTCGCGCAGCTCGGCGATTTTCTCCGGACTGTATCCCAATTTCTGCAGCCACTTCTCGGTGTGTTGGGATAGTCTCGGCGCAGGACCCTCTGGCCTTACCGGATCGCCTGACATCTGAAATCCGCCACGCGCGATCTTCTGCGTACGGTCCTTGTCTGAAAACGTCGTCACAAATTCTCGCTCTCTCAAATGAGGATGCGCCAGGATCTCCGGGACACTCAGAACCTGACCAGCCGGGACACCCGCTTCGATCATCAGCGACTCCCATTCGGCTGCCCTGCGGGTGAGCAGCGTCCTCTGAATTTCTTGATTGATAGCGGAGCGGTTCTCTCTGCGGACCTCCCGGTCGCAAAATCGAGGATCGGTCTTCAACTCTGGACGTCCCAGAAGATCACAAAGCCTCTCGTATTGCGATGTTTCGTTGGCTGCGATGTTCAGCAGCCCGTCAGCCGCCCGAAAGGTGCCTGAAGGAGCGGCGGTGAAATTCTCATTGCCCATCGGTGTCGGGATGATACCCGCATTCAGATAGTTGGACACGATCCATCCCATCGATGCCAGGGTGGCCTCCAGCATCGATACATCAATCATGCGACCACGACCACTGCCGCGGGCGTCCACCAGAGCAGCGCAGATTGCGAGAGCCGCTGTTATTCCCCCCACCGTATCGCAGACGGGATACCCGACCCGCAGGGGCGCGCTCGTCGCGTCGCCAGTCACACTCATCACGCCAGACATTCCCTGAATGATTTGGTCGTAGGCTGGGCGCATAGCGAGGGGACCATCCTGTCCAAACCCGCTTACGGCACAATAGATGATGCCGGGTTTGATCTTGGAAAGCGCGGAATAATCAACCCCCAGCCGCTTCATGACTCCAGGACGGAAATTCTCGAGGACAACATGCGAGAGGGCCACCAGCTCTTTGAAGATTCTGTTCCCTTCAGGAGTTTTCAAGTTGATGGTGACTGACTGTTTGCCGGCGTTTACGGCGACAAAAGAGGTTCCCATCAATTCGTTTGACCAGGCAGGATCGGCGCCGAGCTGGCGCGCCAGGTCGCCTGTTCCCGGCTGCTCAATTTTGATGATTTCGGCACCGAGGAGCGCTAATTGGAAACTGCAGAAAGGTCCAGCAAGGACGTTGGTGAGGTCGAGGACGCGAACTCCATCAAGAGGCAGTGACATGGCATTCTTTGAGGAACCGAGATTTCAGTCATCCCTTCGCAATGCCTTCTAGGGCTTAAAACCGCATCCGAACGGCTCGGGTCCTAGGCCTAACTCCAGGCTAGCAGGAACGATACTCTACCCAGATTACCGGGATCTCAAGCTGGATCTGGCAAGAAATGGTACTCGGAGAGTCGAACACCCGAGCGCCACTAACAACGGATCGGTCAGGATTAAGAACCGTGTTGTCGTCGGCCGACCCCTGCAAACTGTAAGCGGGAAACTGTTGTAGGTTTCCGCGCGGAATTGAATCTGGGACATTTCCGATATCCGCTTTAGAAGCGTACACCTGGACAGGGCCGTGGTTGCCAATTTGCTTCAGACCAACTGCAAACGTGTTATACAGTCAACTGTCCACAACAGTTGAGCAGCTGGGTTCGCGTTCTGGATCGAGACATTGAAAAGCCGGAAATCGATGGTACCGTCGCTTGGCTGCGAAGAACAAAGCGGGTCAGGTACCTTCCCGGGCAAGGTGGATCGTGATTTTCGCGTGTTCCTCGCTCGTGTAATCAACAGTCATCGACGCATCGCAAATGCCCGAGCGAGCGTCATCTGGATCCAAGAGCAGAGCGGGATCAGACTTTTTTAGTGTTGGGGGATGTTTTGACTAGTGACCTCGGAAAAGTATTGCGATCAAAGCTAAATGAACGCCGTGGGTTGTTAGTGCCTGGCGCGGCAAACGCGCTTGCGGCAGTCGTCATTGCCGATCTTGGTTTCGAAGCTGTTTATCTTAGCGGAGCAGGCCTGACTAACACACTGCTCGGAATACCGGACCTGGGATTCTTAAGCCTTCCTGAAATTGCGCAGCACGCAACGGCCATCCGCGAAGCCGTGGAGATTCCGGTCTTGGTTGACGCCGAGACGGGATTTGGCAATGCGCTGAACGTAAGGCACTCCGTGCGCGTACTAGAACGCGCGGGCGCGAATGCGATACAGATCGAAGACCAGGTGATGCCAAAAAAATGCGGCCACTTCAACGATAAGTCTGTCGTGGCCACAGAGGAGATGACTGGAAAGATAAAGGCCGCCGTCGATGCACGAGGGAGCGAGGACTTGTTGATCATCGCCCGCACTGATGCCCGCTCGATCGAGGGCTTTGAGGCGGCGATCGAACGCTGTGAGAGGTTCATCGAGGCCGGAGCGGACGTTACTTTCATCGAAGCTCCAGAGAGCGCCGTCGAGATTCGTGAGATTCCCAGAAGGCTCTCTGTTCCCCAGCTGGTCAACATGGTCGTGGGCGGAAGGACGCCGATCCTTGCTTGGGAGGAACTGGTGCAGATGCGATTTGGGCTCGTTCTTTACGCGAACGTTGCCCTGCAGGGAGCGATCTTGGGCATGCAGACGGCCCTGAAAGAACTGAAATCGAGCGGCCGCGTAGACGAGACCAGCGCCACGATCGCGAGCTTTTCTGAACGGCAGAGGCTTGTCCAGAAGCCCTTGTTCGACGAACTGGAGCGCAGGTACTCGGAACATCGATCACCTACCTCTACCAAGCAGGGCTGAGGAAATAGCAGCCGTACCCCGCACCCAGAGGATGAGGGTGTTGCCAGTCATTCCCACGGGGACGTTGATTTGAAGGAGCGAGAATGCAAGATCACGCGGTCATGGTCCATCCATCTGCATCGCGACTCGCCCGGGAAAAGCAATTGGCTTGGACCATCTCGGCGGTTGCAGCCGATCCAGTTGCGGTCGATGCGGACGTGGCGGAAATGGTCGTTAATCGCATCATGGACAATGCCGCGGTTGGCATCGCGGCCATCAACCGGCACTCCGTCGTTTCCGCGCGCGCGATGGCGCTCGGGCATCCCCGAATGAACGGCGCAACCATCCTCGGCGTGCCTGCCGAACAGACTTACAGCCCGGAATGGGCCGCCTGGGCGAACGGTACAGCCGTACGTGAGCTCGACATGCACGACACGTTTCTCGCCGCAGATTTCGGCCACCCTGGCGACAACATCCCGCCAATCGTTGCCGTCGCGCAGGCCACGCAGAAGTCGGGAGCTGACCTCATTCGCGGAATCGCCACGGCGTATGAGATTCAAATCGCTCTCATGCGCTCGATCTGCCTGCATGAGCACAAAATCGATCATATCGCGCATCTCTGCCCCGCGCAGGCCGCAGGCATCGGCGCGTTGCTACATGTTCCCGTGGAGACCATCTATCAAGCCGTGCAGCAGGCCGTGCATGTCAGCTTTACGACGCGGCAGTCGCGCAAAGGAGAGATCAGCAGCTGGAAAGCCTTCGCGCCCGCGCACGCAGGGAAGCTGGCGGTCGAGGCAGTCGACCGCGCGATGCGAGGGGAAAATTCACCCAGCCCAATTTACGAAGGCGAAGACAGCGTGATTGCGTGGATGCTCGATGGGCCAGCGGCACACTATACGGTATCGCTGCCCGCTCCGGGCGAGTCCAAGCGCGCCATCCTGGGGAGCTTCACCAAGGAGCATAGCGCGGAATATCAGGCGCAGGCGCTGATTGACTTGGCGTTCCGCATGCGTCACAGGATCCGCGATTTGTCGCAGGTCGAGCGAATCATCATTCACACGAGCCATCATACGCACAGCGTGATTGGCACGGGCGCGAACGACCCACAGAAAATGGATCCGACGGCCAGCCGGGAAACGCTGGACCATTCGATCTTGTACATCTTTGCAGTGGCGCTCGAGGATGGGCGCTGGCATCACCTGGAGAGCTACACGCCGGAGCGCGCGAGCCGCGCAAGCACGGTGCAGCTGTGGCACAGCATCGAAACGCGTGAAGATCCGGAGTGGACCCGCCGCTACCATGCGGTCGATGCATCCGAAAAGGCCTTCGGCGGCCGAGTCGAGATTATCCTCAGGGATGGTTCGCGATTCGAGGATCGATTGGCCGTTGCGAACGCCCACCCGTTGGGAGCAAAGCCATTCACCCGCCCCGACTACGTCCAAAAATTCCAGATGCTCACTGAACAGATCATCTCCCGCCAGGAATCGAGCCGATTCCTGAGCGCCGTGCAAAGACTCTCCGACCTGCCGGCCAGTGAATTGCGGCAGTTGAATGTGTCATTGCCAGACGGCGAACTTTCCAGGGGTCTTTCGGGTATTTTTTAGCAGCCTGCGGCGGGCGCAGCATCCGTGGCAGTGCAAGGAAACTCCCGAGGAATCAAGACTTGTCCGCAAACACAGCAGCGGAAATCACGGCACGCATGGACCGACTTCCCGCATGCAGGGAGGTGTGGCGTCTCATCGTGCTGCTCTCTCTTGGTGGCTTCTTTGAAATGTACGATCTGTTTCAAACTGCCTATTTGAGCCCGGGGTTGATTTCGAGTGGCGTTTTTCGAGCCGTGGGTAAGGGATTGTTTGGTCTCACAGACCAGGCTGCCTTCGCCGCCGCAACCTTCGCCGGATTGTTCATTGGATCGTTTATCTTCGGTTCTGTGGCGGACCGGTTTGGAAGACGCAGCATCTTCACCTTCTCCTTGCTGTGGTACACCGTGGCAACCGTTGCGATGGGATCCCAGCACACATATCTCGGGGTTGACTTCTGGAGATTGATTGCGGGAATCGGTATAGGGGTGGAGTTGGTGACGATTGACGCCTATATTTCCGAACTCGCGCCCAAGCACCTCCGTGGGCGAGCCTTCGCGGTTAACCAGTCGATCCAATTTCTGGCCATTCCAATCCTCGCCTTGACCGCCTCGGTGCTGGTTCCTCGCGCGCCGCTCGGCTTGGCGGGATGGCGTTGGGTGGTGTTTATCGGCGCCTTGGCAGCTGTTGCGGTTTGGTTCATTCGTCGAAGCATACCTGAGTCTCCCCGCTGGCTGGCCCAGCAGGGCAGGCTCCCGGAAGCGACCGAGGTGGTCTCTCGGATCGAAGCCCGCATCGAGACTGAGCTTCGCCAGCCGCTCAGTGAACCGGCTATAACAGCTCCGGAAAGGGGCGGCACGGGAAAATTTTCGGAGATATGGGCGGCTCCCTACGGCAAGCGAACTCTGATGCTGGTCGTTTTCAATTTCTTTCAGACCATTGGCTTCTATGGGTTCGGAAACTGGGTGCCGGCCCTTATGGCTTCAAAAGGTGCGACCATTGTCCACAGCTTGCAATACTCCGCCATAATTGCAGTGATGTACCCGATTGGCCCCTTGCTTTGCACGACGATCGCGGACCGGATTGAGCGAAAGTGGCAGATCGTCAGCGCCGCGATAGGCACTGCTTCGTTTGGACTGTTATTCGCGCAAACGACCCGGGCTGTCTGGCTGATTTTTTTTGGCCTGCTGATCACACTTTCCAATAATCTGTTGTCTTACTCCTATCATGCCTATCAGGCCGAACTTTACCCAACCCGGATCCGAGCCCGCGCGGTTGGATTTGTCTATTCATGGAGTCGGCTTTCTACGATTTTCACAAGCTTCATGATTGCATTTTTTCTGGAGAGGTTCGGTACCAAGGGTGTATTCGCATTCATCGCAGCTAGCATGCTGATGGTGGTGATCTCCATAGGCGTCTTCGGACCACGCACGCGAGGTCTGGCACTAGAGGAAATCTCGCACTGATCACGTCCGGTAGCAACCGCGTCGAATCATCCGAAATGAGTATCAAGATCTATCCCAGCGAGAGTGCATAGCTCAACGGCTCGAGCAGTGGACTGCCACTTCTGGGGTCGGGGCCCGGCGCGGCGAGAATTCCTCCATGGCAACCTACCTGTGCCCAGGCTGCGAATTGCTGGACCTTGTCGGATCCAGATCTAGGCCGGGCGAGTCGGAATCTACGGTCACCGTATGCAACTTCGCTCGGACGATGATTCCTTTGATCACCGTAACCGAGGCTTCTGGCAGTAAGTAGGTCGTAGCTGGTGTCGCCGTAATAGTCGCGCGCTTCGCCGGGCCGTCCGGGTCGGCAGAGCCCCCCGTATCGGTCGGGTGCCACCGGTATTGAGCGCTACCGAAAGACGTCACCTCCACGGGGCCGGAGAAAGAGCTATCGGTGTTGTTTTCCGAATCGTGGAATGAGACCCGAACCATATGCTGATTTTCTTGGTCTTTGTTCACGACGAGCAAGGACCACCGGTCGTCAGGTAATAGCAGAGCGTAAACAGTAACTAGGACGTTGCCCGCCGCATCACGGATGTCACTGGCGGCCGGAAATGTTCGATGCACTCCGTTGCCGGGCTGCACCCAGTCCAGATTGATGAGCTGGCTCGCAAAATACTGCGAGGTGTAATACTGAACCTGGTAGTTGGAGTCGGCGGTAAACATCCCGAAGGTTCCGGGTGACTCGTTACATCCCGGGTGGACACCGAGGGGAAGATAGTGGAAGTAATAGACAGCATCTCCTCCAGCCGTCAGGAAGGCACCGACATAGTCCGCCAGCCAGAGCGCGCCGAAATTGTCGACAAAGGCCTCACTGGACTGCCACGCAATATTTGACTCAGTGATGAACATGGGAACGCCGGGAGGCACTCCGTCATCGCGCCAGACCTCAAGCATGTGCGTCACGAGGGTGGGCTCGTCGTACAGGCTGCTCCACGAGATCTTGCAGGGCTCGTAGGGGTAGTGTTCGAAAGAAAAAAATGCCAAGTCTCCCAGGCGGCGATGCCTCTTTAAGGTATTGATGAACCGGGCCGTCCAAGAAGTGATTCCATCCGGATCAGGCCAGATCTCGATGTCTTTGTTTACTCCCGTAAAGACCGGCCCTCCAAGCTTCAGAGAAGGATCCACACGGTGAATCGCGGTGGCCCACTGCAGATAGAGCGCCGCATAATCCTCCGGAAGCATGTCCTGGCCGTCGGGTTCTTCTCCCATTTCTACGTATGAGATCGGATAGCCGCGCCTTTCCAGGTAGGCAATCTCGGCCGCCGAGTCTTCCGGCGTGCCGTAGAGCATGGAAATAGGAATCATTGCGGGAAGGCCGCGCGTGAACCCGCTGGTGAAAAACAGGTCGAGCCCCACTTGGTCGCCTGCCTTTTCCTCCAGGTCAGAAGGTTCGTGCCAGGGATCCCCCGAAGAGCAGTAGGTAGCCGTCTGGTCCTGGTCCGGTGTGTGCCGCGCCAAATCGTGGAACTTTCCGTCCGACGTTAAAGTTCCGACATAAAGCTCGCGAACGGCGTAGCCGACGCAGTTTCGGCGGTCTTCTCGGCCGTGCGTATCGCAGGTATTAGATGACTCCGTCATCCAAACTCGGATGAACTGAACCGTGGTGGGCGTTGAGCCAAGCAGAACTGTAACGGTGCCGCCGTTCCCGTTGGCCACCTTTCCGCCGGAAAACGTCTGCCACACGCCCTTCGTAGGCAGTTTGATAGGGTCTTCGCCAGTCCAATACTGCACGAGATAGCGCCGGGCATACGGCTCAGCCCAGGCAACACGGATGGCATTGATTGCTTGCTTTGACGCCAGGTCCAGGATGACCCATTGCGGATGCAGTGAATCGTCTTCGCCGGTGAAGGCCTGGCTCAAATACGGATTGCTCTTCCAATAGGAATTCAAATCGCCGTCTGTGAGGCGAGAATAACCGCGGGTCTCGGTTCCATCGTTGCGCGTGACGCCGCGGTGGGGCAGGGGATAGCCGAAGGAATGCCGGATGATCTCGGCGGGCATGGCGCTGCCGGTGAAGTAACCCTTGCCCGCGGAGTCGCTCCAGGTTCCCTGCGGGTTCCAGTGCCAGGCTTCGACGTGTAGCTCCGTGTTCTGGCGATAGCTGACCATCTGCCAACCAGCCGAAAGAACCTGCTTGAGAACGGGCTCGACGAAAAGCTTATCGGTTGCATTGTAGGGCAGCCGGTCTATCGCTGCGCCGAGTGCTTGCGTCGGAACAAACGAATGAGTGGCGTGTCCTAGCGTTGCATCGACAGCGATGGTTTGTGTCGACGCCGGTGGAGCGCCAGCACAAACAAAAACGACCAAAAGAAGTCTCCGCACCCATCGGTTGCTCGGTGGCCAGGCTTGCGAGCAATGGAGTTTAGTTGCGGTCAAAAGTTCCTTCTTTCGGGTGGCTCCCATCGTCGGCAAGTCGCCGCCGGTCGGCCGCACATGGCGGGAACTGACGAGAACAGGTCCACCCGCTACGAGGCGTGGCGTGTCTACGCATGCAAGCAGAACTGGCTTTCTTGCGGCGCACTGTCGATGTGACAGCATCGCTTCTGTTCCTGTGAACTCCCTACTCGGCACATCTGTCAACCGCCAGAAAAGCTGCGCGCGGGGCGCTTCTTCTGTGGGTCAAGGTAATAGTTCAAGGGCCCGACGGTGACTCCCGCAGGCAGGGTCCCGAGGACGATGGAGTCATCAAGGCTCCCCTCAGAACCTCAACTTCATGGCGATCTGCACGAGGCGGGGTGCGTTCGCGACGTTCACAACCCCAAACCCGGAGGTCGAGAAAGTGCCGCCCGGATTTTGGAACTGGGCATGATTGAAGATATTGAAGGCCTCAAACCGGATCTCGAGAACTTTAGATTCGGTGAAGCTGACGTCTTTCCGCAATGCCATATCATAGTTGTTTATGCCTGGCCCGTGGAAAAACCGCCTGTTAGCATTGCCGACCACACCAATCGCTTGACCACCCGTACAAGCTGCGTCTGGGCAGCCTTCCGGGATGAACAACGAAGTATTGAAGTAAGGATTGATTATGTTTCCATTGGAGTCGAATTGCTGGGTTCGCGGATTGGTGTTGGCAAGAACGCGACCCGGAAGGATATTCGGTTGATCCACGTTCCAACCAAACCCACCCGAGCCGATCAAAGACTGATCGGTCGAATTCGGTAACATGATCGTCACCGGAATTCCAGTCGCGTACGTCGTGATGCCGGACACTTCCCAGCCCCCGGCAATCTTGCTGGCCCAACCGCTGCTCGCATGGAAGAGCTTCTCGAAGGGTAGGCGGGCGCTGTAGCTGGCCACGAAATTGTGCATCACGTCGAAAGCGCACAAAGACCTGCTCAGCCTGGGATTGAACACGTTGGTGGCGTCTTGCAGCGAAGAGCCGTTGTCCATGCATTTGCTGTAGGTATACCCCAGCAGGAACTGCCCCCAGGTGCTGGTGTGTTTTACGCTAGATTGCAGTGAACTATAGGCGGAGTTCGCGGCTGCGATGACGTAGGGATTCGTTCCGAAGGCTGCACCCCCGAAGACAGTGCGGGTAGATGTAATGGCGTTGCATTTCAAACCACCGCTTGAAAGGCAAGGCGTGGTCGTCTCGACCATCGCCGTCGCACCGCTAGGGTATGCGGCTCCGGGTTTCAACACGAAGGGCGAGGGCGGGGTTTCATTATTGGGCCCGCAGACTGGGCTACCGGCGTCAAGATTACTCGCTTGGCTCAGGAAAAGGCAGAGGCCGGGGTTTCCTGGATTGGCCTCCTCCGAAGTCACCAGCCTGTGCCCCTGGTTTCCGACATAACTCACACTGAGCACCGTATCCGCGCCGAACTGACGCTGGATCGAGACGTCATAGTGTTCCGAATAGGGCATGCGGTTTTTGGGATGGTAGTAAAAGTTGCTAATAATCGGCTCCACTTGCGCCCAGTTGAACGTGGTGTCCGGGTGGCTCGCCGAAACGTTGCTCGGCGGCGGAGCAAACGGGAACTTTTGTCCTTCACTGTTTCCGGTTCCCCGGTCAATGAACGGCCTATCCAGAAGCGGTGCAGCAGGGCTGCCGTAAAACAGGCCGAAAGGCGCATCGCCCACTCCCAAGAACTGGCTCAAATCTTCGACCGATGAGTAATAGATCCCATAGCCGATGCGAATGCTAGCTTTTCCTGGTCCGCCCGTCAGCTTGCCGAGCAGACCACCCTGCGCGCGAGGCGAATAGGCGACTCCGAGCCGCGGCGAAAAGGCATTGTATTGGGTGGGCGATAGTGTCGAGGGAACTCCGGGGTCGCCCGGCACAACTAGTCCCTGGGGTGCTCCCGGATAGAGAACGGAATGCGCGCCGGGAATGGCTGTCTCAATCTTGCCCTGCGTGTCGTACCATGGCTGGCTAAACTCCCAACGCAAGCCGAGATTCAGCGTGAGACTGGACCTGGCCCGCCAACTATCTTGGATGAACAGTGCGGCATACTTGCTCCGCGAGTCCAGGACTTGCTTGCTCGCTTGCGTGAAGCTGTCGGGAGCGCCCAGCAGGAAGTCGACGAAATCGGATCCGCTTTCGCCCCCGTTGAAGCTAAACGATCCATTTTCTCCAAAGAAGTTCCGCTCGTTGATCTGGTCGTAGTGAAATTGGCCGCCGAACTTCAGGCTGTGCGTTCCCAAAACCTTCGTGAAGTTATCGAGAACCTGGTAGGTGTTGTTGTAGGCGTTCTGCGTATCCTGAGGAACACCGATCGAGAGCCCGGCGCCTTGCTGACCGAGCGTGACTTGAGGCACTCCTTCCAGTGCGGGGTCGATCGGACCGATGCCGCCATTGAACTGGGCACCCGTGCCGGAAGGGGCAGGAAAGCCCAACGAGCTCAAAGTCACCCCTATGCCGCCATTGGGCTTGAAATAGGAACCGGCGACCCGCACGAAGCTGACATGAAACTCATTGACCGCTGCCGAGCCGAATGTCTTGGTGTCCCCCAGGCTAACCAACTGCGCCCGGCCCGGCGTGACCGAATCAAACCCAGGCGCACTGACCGGGCCGCCAAGCAGAGTAGCGTTCGGAAACGAATCGCCCCGGGAATAATCATCCAGGAAGTAGTAGGCAGACAGCGTGCCGAAGCGCGTATTACCGTCGAGGCGAACGCTGCCTTTATCGTCGCGCAGCCTGTCATTGCTTGCAGCGCTGCTAAAATTGGGGCCTTTGTTAGGCTTGGGAATGAAAGGCAGGAGATGGAGAGCAGCAGTCGAAAATGCGCTAGGGGGAATCACGAGAGTGGGGAAAACACATCCGGTCGCTGGAGTTGAGGGATTCCAGATCGTACTGCTGCATCCTGTCTGGTAGTACGGCTCGCCGGGCAACACCTGATATCCCAGTCTCGTCGTAAGAACGTCGGCCCACCCACCAGTGCCAGAAGCAGTACCCTGCTGCACCAACCCAGTTCCCAAACCTCCATTGGCGACAAAGCTGGGAAGAGAATTAGCTGCCGCAGTAGCAAGGACGCTCGCCAAGTCCGAGATATTGGCTGTGCCGATGTTCGTCGATGAGTCGGGCCGCTCTGCCAACGAAGGAACGGGATTATTCAGCACCTGGCCCGCGATGAGCCTGGTTCCCTGATAGTCGGCGAAAAAAAACACCCTATCGTGCTTGATCGGTGCTCCCACTGTGCCGCCGAACTGGTTTTGTTTAAGGGCACCTTTCGGCCCGGGCGGCGGGTTGAAATAGTTGCGGGCATCAAAGGCCGTATTGCGCAGGAACTCGAAGGCGGTCCCGTGAATATCGTTGGCGCCGGACTTGGTTGCGACGTTGACTTGTCCCCCGCTGAAGTTGCCGTATTCGGCGTCGAAATTGTTGGTGATGATGCGAAATTCAGCGATGGAGTCGAGGTTCGGAACAATCGCCGCGCCGTTGTTTTTGCCTTCCTCGACGTTGGCTCCATTCACCATGAAGCCATTGGCAGCTTGCCGCTGGCCGTTCACCGACTGATTCCCAGGGTTGAGATCACCCGAGACATTTCGATCGGTGAGGCCACCAAATTGTTTCTGAACCTGGCTCCCATAGGAAGCGGGAACAACACCTGGCTGGAGCGACAGCAGGTCGGTAAAGGCACGACCATTGAGGGGGACGGCTGTCATCTGGGTGCCATCGATAACTTCACCCATCTGGGTGCTGTCGGTCTCCACGTGGGCCACATCGCTTGTGACCGTAACCGCCTCGGTTGTCTGGCCGATTTGCAGACTCACATCCACACGAAGGGCCGAGTTGGCATCGATGACCAAGCCGCTTTGTCGGTAAGTCTTGAACCCCGCCGCGCTGACCTCGACCCCGTAGGTACCGATCGGCAAAGTAGGGAAATTGTAGAACCCCCTGGAGTCTGTCTTCAGTTCCGCGCGGACATTCGTTAGCGTGTTGATGGCTACGATGTCGGCCCCCACGACGACGGCTCCGCTCGGATCTGTGACGATGCCCGAAATGCTACCCGTGATGCTTCCCCAGGCGGCTACGGCGCCAAACAATCCCACGAAAAGTATCGTCGGAAAGAACCTGTGAGAAACCATGATGCTTCACCCCCTGCTTAGAGCAGCCAACCCGCACGGCCGGCAGCGGAGCGTATCCCAGCCTGAGCAATTGGTTTTATTAAATCGAATTAATACTCAATAATCGATCGATGTCAAGAAGAAAGAACAAGGGCCTACTCGCTGGCTGCCCGCTGCGGCGCAGGCCGGGTTGAATCCCGGGCGACCAGCTCAGGGGTAGTCTTGTGGTGCACCGCAGATACTTCGCGCTTTTCGAGCGCCGCGTTAATCTGCTCCATCACGATACTCACGGAAATCGTACCCATGGCCTCGAGGGGCTGCCGCACCGTGGTCAGCGACGGCGCAGACAGCGCAGCGGGGAGAATGTCGTCAAAACCTATGACCGAGCACTGCTCGGGCACTTTTGTCCCGGCCTTCGTCAGAGCCCGGATCGCCCCAAACGCCGTCAAATCATCAAATGCCACCAACGCGGTAAAACGCTTTCGCCGCCTGATCAACTCCTCGGTCAGTCGATAGCCACCTTCGAAGCCCGAGTTGGGGTCAAAGAAGTCTGGCAGTTCCACGACCAGGTCCGGATCGATCTCCAGTCCCGCCGAGTGCGCAAACTTCTGGATTCCTTTCCATCGAGGAACGCTGTCTATCAATCGATTGGGTCCACGGATAAAAGCAATCTTGCGGTGGCCCAGCAGGTACAAATGCTCGAGCGCAAGGCGCGCTCCCGCCTCGTTGTCCACCATGACGGAGCTAACGTTCGAGGCTTTCAACTCCAATCCGATGATGGTTGCGGGAATGTTCCGTTTCCCCAAGTGGGCCAGCAGATCAATGTCGACAAACAGCCAATTCGCCACCACGATCAATGCTTCGATGTGGCGCTCCAGCAGCATTTCCAGATAGCGCTCGAAACGCTTGCGTTGATTGTGCGCGTCGGTGAACAGGAGAAGGTAGGAGGCTTGATAGAGCGAGTTCTCGATGCCGCGGAGGATGGGCGTGCAGAAAGGGTCTGTGATGTCGAAAAACATCACGCCGACACTATGGCTGCGCTTGCTTCGTAGAAAACGCGCCATCGCATTGGGCCGATACCCCAGCGTCTTGGCAGCCCGCTCGATGCGACCTTTCGTAGCGACAGCGATATACCGGGCCAGTGGCGCGTTATTGAGGACGATCGAAACGGTAGCGGGGGAAACTCCACACTGCTTCGCGACGTCCCGCATGGTAATCGTTTGATTCTTGGCGCGCGCCCGTTTCAACGGCGCACCTCTTGGGTGACGGTCATAAACTGAACACCATGGTCTATTGCTCCTCGGGGACATCGAATGAGAGCGACGTGCGGAAACCCTTCGTTTTCCATATTCCGAACGCAATGCCCAGGGCCATCCAGATGGCACCGACTTCCTTGGCGGGCTTGCTGAGACTCCACCACAGGCCGAGACAGATCAGGAAGCCCAACAGAGGCGGCGCGAAGTTCCTCATCTTTTTTTGCTCTTGCCGGACGAAGTAACGGAGGAAAGCGGCTGCGTTCACACCCATGAAAGCGATAAGCGCCCCAAAATTAAGCATCTCGGCTCCCAGCCCGTAGGAGAGAAGGAAAGATCCCATCAGCACGATTGCCCCAACGAACATTACGCTATTTCGCGGAACCCGGTGCTTCGCGTCCACGGCGCCAAAAAACGTCTTGGGGAGTGCGTTGCTCCGCCCCATGCCGTAGAGCAGCCGCGCAGCACCCAATTGGGCGCCCATGCCGGAACCGAAATTGGCGAGCAGGAGCGTAAAACCAACCACGGTGAAAAGCGGCTTCCAGGCGCGGCCCGCGACCCAGACATAGGCAGTATCCACATCGGGAAAATGTTGCGAGGCGGGCCAAATGAGCTGAGCCGCGTAGACCTCGGCGGCCGACAGAAGTCCGATCACGACGCAGGTCAGAACAGTCGCCAGCAGAATGTTCCGCCGGGGATTCTGCGCTTCCTCCGACAGCGTGGATATGCCGTCGAACCCGATGTAGGTGAGCACCGCAATCGATGTGCATCCAAGCAGCGCGCCCGTACGGAATGTGCTGGGATCATAAAACGGCCGCGTGAAGAAACCCGGGGCACTGTGTGGGTGGCCCAAGACGTATCTCGCGGCGGCCACGAAAATTACTGTGATGACCGCGCCCATGCCCGCAGCCATCACCGAATTGATGCGTGCAGAAGTTTTGACGCCGCGAATATTGAGCAGTGTAAAGGCGGCCGCGAAAAAGATCTTCCAGACGAAAACCGATACTCGGGGAGCAAAATCATGCGCCTGCTGCGCGCACCAGATCGTACAAATGAGCGGATTGAGGATGTAATCCATCACCATGCCCCAGCCCGTGACGTAGCCAATGCTCGGGTGGATTTCCTGAGAGACGTAGGTAAACGCAGATCCCGCGCTTGGATATGCACGCGCCATTCGGCCATAGCTGATTCCCGTAAACAGCATCGCCACCATGGCAATTAGGATCGCCGTAACGACGTGGCCCCGGCCACGTTCGCTCAGCACGCCAAAGACGGACATCGGCGCGACCGGTTGGATTACGATTACGCCATAAAGGATCAGGTCCTGGAGAGTTAGCGTGCGCCGCAGACTGGGAGCGGCCACCGTGCTCGGTGCCCTGCTCACGCACCGCCCCTTGTCTGATCGGTCTCGAGCCTGACGAAACGCGTCAGGTTGTTCGGCGCATCGGGATTCAGGCCCTTGCGCAGGCCCACGGCGCAACCGAGCAACTGCGCAGGGATGGCCATGACGGCTACTCGGGCAGCTTCTGGCTCGTCCAAGGCAAGCTCGACGAGAAGATCACTGGTCCGTTTCAGCAGCGGTGTCGCACGGTTGGCGACGACAAACGTTGCCGCCCCCAGCTCTTTCACCTCCTCTACCAGGAGGCTCTCCTCGGTGGCCGCGGCCTCGGACAGCAGAAACGCGATCAAGGTTTTGGGGCCGGCGATCGAGCGGGGGCCGTGCCGAAATTCGAGCGTATGATACGCTTGGGCGTAAGAGGAAGACATCTCCGTCATTTTCAGCGCGGCTTCCTGAGCGAGCCAGTAATGAAATCCCTGACCGAGAAAAACAAAATTGGCGAACTGTCGGCTGGCGCCGAACCCGCGGATGCGTTTCTCATTCACGCCGAGCCACGGCGCAACGTGTGCTGGCAACCGGTCGAGCACGCCGAGACACCCGCGCACCTGGGCGAACATCGCGCCGAGCCGCTGAAAAACGAGCAGAAAGGAGGTGAACGACCGCGTCATCACGGTGCTCTTCTCATCGGCCCAGGTGAGCTTGAGGGTGCGGTCGCAGAGTTTTTCTAGCGAGCTGGCCGGGTTGCAGGTCGCCCCCAGAGTGCGGACTGCGCGGTTCTCTCTCAGCAACCTTGCCGCCCGAAGAACCTCCGTGGTCTCTCCGGAGCGAGAGAGCAAGACAGCCTGCCGCGCGCCGCTGTGACGGAGAATCTGCTCAGAATCAAACAGCAACTCGGAAGCGGGCACCGCCGAACACCGAACTTGAAGAAGCCTGGACCAGAAACAGGCGATCATTTGGGAAAGATAATAGCTTGAGCCACAAGCGACAAAGAGCCAAGGCGCACGCGCGGAAAATATTTCCAGCAGGTGCCCCGGCATGGCTTGACCCTCAAGTTCCCGCCTGGTTTCCTCCCAGATGGCAGGTTGAGAAAGAATTTCGCTCAGAGTGTGCTTGCCCGGAACTGCAGAAGCCGCGCTCGGCCGGCCGATCAAATGGGGATGGGATGGGGAAGCTAGGCGGGCACGTTTATTCAAGGCGGCTACCTAATCCCGTCGGAAGCTTGCCGTAGAACTTGACGGGCACCCTGCGGCGCCCCTCTTTGAACGTTACTTCGTCCGGGGAAATCTTCAGTTCTTCCGTATTGAAACGTTTTAACACACGTAGTCTGCTGGAAATCGCGACGCTGCGCAAGACCAAGTTTTTGCGCTGCGACGCCTTGCAGTTCCTCCCAGCACGTCGATGATACCGTCTAGAGCGGGCGCTCGTGTCCCTCAAGAGAACGAGCCCCAAGGGGCACACCCCCTCGGCTCAGGTAGCAAATGGGCTGTACCCCGCGGGGAGTCCCGCAGGCAAGGCCTTGCTCGGACAGATTGCCGTGTTCGGCGATGGCGACCCATCCGGGAGCGAGTTGTGCGGCCCGAACTAAATGATTTATTTTCCTGAAATTAGATTGATAGAGGCGGCGGGGGTTGCCCCCCTCCTGGGCTTGCTGTGAACGCTCAGGTTATTCCAGGTAGCGTCGATATGAATAAAGACGATGCAAACGTCGAACGTAACGACAGGCCGCGGCGGCGATTATGCCATCCCGGCGGCCCATTTCACGGAAGCTTTGGATGTCTGCTTCGCGAGTTGACCATTTCCGTCGCTTCGTCACGCATCTTTTCTTCCGCTCGAACCAAGGCAGCAATGATCTGTTCCGAAGTTACCCGCGGGTCAGGCCGCAGGCGAAGATCTGCGGAACTCCCGGTCTCGATACGTGCGAATTCGTCGTGTAACTTTCTCGCAAGCTGGGTTGTCACATACAACCGTTTCTCGCGCACGCTCTGCAGGGCGGTATTGAACTCCGGGTACGGGTCCGATTTCGCCACATAACCTCTTGCTCCCGAACGCAGCGCCAGTCGTGCGATGCTTTCAGAGACATGACGTGTGAGGACAAGGACTTCGGTTCCGCGCAATTTTCTGCGGATCGCTCGAGCGGCCTCGAGGCCGTTCATCTCTGGCATACTCAAATCGATTATGACCAGGTCCGGTTTGGTCTTGATAGCTAGGTCTACCGCTTCACGCCCGGTTGTGGCTTCCCCACAGACTTCGACTCCCGACACCGATCCGAGGTAAGCCCTCAGTCCGTGACGCACTATAGCGTGGTCATCGGCGAGTAGGATCCGGTACGGATTTCCCGTTCGGTTTTCGCGTACCTTAGTTGCGGGGCCGTATTCCCGCATCACTTTCGCTCCGCCCACTTGGCCACCTCCGTCGAAGCTAACCTCGCGTGCAATGATTCCTCGGCAGGTCGGGCACGACCACGCTGGAAGTTTCCGGCAGGGGACACGCAATAAAGGCCTGGCGAGCCATTGCAAGCGGTGACGTTTCTACAGCAGGGGTTCACATCAGTCAATCCGTAATAACCGCAGGGTTATATCCCGGATGATAGAACCCGGATCGAGGAGTCGCGGAATTCTAATTCCGGGATGCCCGCCTGCAGCGTCCGCTAGAACGACGGTTGGACAGCCTCGGCACAGTTAATCGTCCAGGGTATACCGAATCGATCGACAACCACGCCAAGACGCGCAGCCCAGAACACTGTCGCATTTTCCGCCAATGCGTGAAATATCCGTTCTGCATCTGCCGGCTCCGTAATCTGGAGCGACACGGAGAAGCCTTTTGATTCTACCTAGCGTCCAGGCGAAGCATCAGAACCCAACAATACTTCGTTGCCCAATCAGGCGGGCGGGAAGGATCGTATTGCGCCATGCCGATGGCACATCTACCTCGGCTGGTGTACCCGCATGGGTGAGCATTGCTTGCTTCGATCATGCCGGCAAGACACTGCTCAGAGAACTTTAACCCTGCCTCGCATTGGCCGTTGAAGGCTAGATCCGCAGCGATTTGCCTGGTGCACTCGTTAGGCTAATTCGTGAGGGAGAAATCCGCTCGCGTGGAATTGGCCCCTAACCACCGGCAATGGCCCCTATGATCAAAAAGGGCTCCGCCCCAGATGTGACCGAGTCGGGCAGCGGGGCGTCCGGCAGCTCATGGGACAGATCCTGCTGGCAGGCGAAGAATCGCAAGAACGGGCGGCGCTGTTGGGTGACGTGGTCGCGGATCGTCCCGCACAGCATCGGATAACGGGCCTCGAGCGCATCGAGGACCGAGCGCTGGGTGACCTGGCCCTCGACCTCGAGCTTGACCTCGCCGTCTACGTGCGCCAGCGTTCGCAGATGTGCCGGGAGTATGACTTGGATCACGGCAGTGTCTGGACCTCGACAGAAAGCACGGCCGGAAGATCTCGGACGATGGCAGCCCAGCTGTCTCCGGCATCGGTCGACGCGTACACCTGCCCGCCGGTGGTGCCGAAATAGACGCCGCACGAATCGAGCGAGTCGACAGCCATTGCGTCGCGCAAGACGTTCACATAGCAGTCGCGTTGCGGCAGACCCTTGGTGAGCGCCTCCCACTGGTTTCCGCCCGTGCGGCTGCGGTACACGCGTAGCTTTCCTTCGGGCGGATAGTGCTCCGAGTCGCTCTTGATCGGGACGACGTAAACGGTGTCCGGCTCGTGCGCGTGAACGTCGATCGCGAACCCGAAATCGGTCGGCAAGTTCCCGCTGATCTCTCGCCACGACTCGCCAGCGTCGTCGCTGCGCATGACGTCCCAGTGCTTCTGCATGAACAGCACGCCCGGCCGGGACCGGTGCATTGCGATGCGGTGAACGCAGTGGCCGACCTCGGCATTCGGGTCGGGGATGAATTGGGATTTTAGTCCGCGGTTGACTGGTCGCCAAGTCTTGCCGGCGTCGTCGGTACGGAAGGAGCCCGCCGCCGAGATGGCGATGAATATCCTGTCGGGGGCGCTCGGATCCAGAAGGATCGTGTGCAGGCACAGTCCACCGGCACCTGGCTGCCAGCGGGGCCCTGAGTCGTGGCCACGCAGACCGGGAAGTTCCTGCCAAGTCTGTCCGCCGTCGATGGAGCGGAACAAGGCGGCGTCTTCCACTCCTGCGTAAACCGTATCCGGGTCGTTCAGCGATGGTTCAAGATGCCAGACCCGCTTGAACTCCCAGGGGTGGGGCGTGCCGTCGTACCACTGGTGAGTGCCGGGGACGCCGTCGTAGACGAACTTGTTACCGACAGGTTCCCACGTCCTGCCACCGTCATTGGAGCGCTGGATCAACTGCCCGAACCAGCCGGTGGACTGGGACGCATACAGCCGATTCGGGTCGGCGGGTGACCCCTTGAGGTGGTAGATCTCCCAGCCGCCCAAGTGAGGGACGCTGACGTCCCACTGTTCGCGCTTTCCGTCCGACGCCAGGATGAACGCGCCCTTGCGTGTGCCAACCAGTAGCCGTACCTTGCTCATTGTTCACTCCTTCCTGAACTCCGCCTGTGCACCACTGAGGCGATCAAAGCTCTCTTCCCCAGAACGGTCGTTCGTGCCAAACCCGCGGCGCAGGCTAGCCTCGCGCCTGAACGTCCGGTCCAGAGCATCATTTTCCAGACCGGAACCCCTTCGGCTTGCGAAACGCACTGCAACCCAAGAATTTTAGCAGCGATCGCCCGATCGCAACATGCCCCGCCATCCACATCAAGTGGTTCGCATCATTGTCCGGTCTGGCGAGCCACCGCTCTGGTGAAATCCCCTGCATCGCTTTCTCGAATGCCTCTGCATCTGTCTTGAACATGCTTGCGACGATTCAAAATTCCGTGTTCTTAAAATCTCAGGTCTCTCGCCGAGTTCGTGCCAAATTGCGACCAACGCCACCGTCCCCAAATTTGGGTAGCAGTGGAGTTCGGTCCCATTCTCGCCACCGTCGCCGCACTTCCGCGAGGACTTCTTCGCGATTCTTCTCCATTTTCACGATGACAGCGCAGGGTGCCCCCGTCTCCTCGTGCCGCGCCCCCCAAATGAGCAACTCCAAAAGTACCGGTGCCAGATCAATTCCCTTCTCCGTTAGCCGGTAGTTCACCCTTCGTCCATCGGTCTGCTCTGCCTTCGCGGTGATGATCCCCGCCGCTTCGAGCTTCTGCAGACGCTCCGCCAGGATGTTCGTGGCAATCCCTTCGCCCGATTGCTCGAACTCCGTAAATGTGCGGAACCCGCGAACCATCAGATCGCGGATGATCAGCAGCGACCAGCGATCTCCAAAGATCTCGAGCGAGATACTGACCGGGCAGCCGGACCGGCGTTTTGACTGGGACTTCGCAGGCACATTCGACACAGTATCAAATATAACTTGCACAATGCAAGTTAGTACTCCCTGACGTCCCTGACGTCACTGCTTGCACTTCGCGTGTTTCTGGAGGAGGAACCAAACCCTTCGGACGTCGACAATTCGCGGGGCTTGCGCTTGTCGATCGCCACAGGAACCGGCATCCGGAAGGTCAATTGATGTTTGCCACAGTGGAGGGCTGAAACACCGGTGCGAATCGCACAGGAATCTGAGCACGGACGAACTCGCCCCGGTAGCGGCGATTGCGGAGAATCCTGTAATATACAGTCCTGCTCTGGCCTCAAATCCCAGATCAAAGGTCGGCGTGGAAGGGCAATGACCCGCTCGGGTGACAGAAGAAAAATGTCGGAAGGGGGTAAGCAGACCCCGCTTCTGGGCGGCAGGAACGTTCTCGTGCAATATGAGACTGGAGTCGCCTGGGTAACGATGAACAGGCCTGAGAAACGCAACGCAATCAGCCCGGCGCTCGCGGCCGAGATGCTTGCGGTTCTCGAGACGATCGAAACCGACGATCGTTGCGGCGTGTTGGTCCTTACTGGCGCCGGAGAGTCCTTCTCCTCCGGCATGGACCTCAAAGAGTATTTTCGTGCCACCGACGGCCTATCCCCTGAAGCGCGCGCGCAGATCTTCCGTGTCAATGCGCAATGGCAGTGGCGACGCCTCATGTACTACCCCAAAGCGACAATTGCGATGGTCAACGGTTGGTGTTTTGGGGGTGCCTTTTCGCCGCTGATCGCCTGTGATCTCGCCATCGCTGCCGAGGAGGCATCCTTCGGTCTCTCCGAAATTAATTGGGGCATCATACCCGCCGGGAATGTGACCAAGTCCGTCTCCACGGTGATGAACCAGCGGAATGCGCTCTACTACATCATGACTGGCGAGACTTTCGACGGAAGACGGGCGGCAGCGATGGGGCTTGTTAATGAAGCCGTACCGCGGGCCCAGTTGCGCGAGCGCACAGCCATCGTTGCCCGCACATTGCTCGAGAAAAATCCGGCCGCCCTGCGTGCAGCCAAACACGCATTTCGGCGCGTGCGTGATATGTCGTGGGACGACGCGGAGGATTACCTCTTCGCGAAGGTTGACCAGATGCGATTCCTCGACCCGGAAAAGGGGCGCCAGAAAGGTATGTCACAATTCCTCGACGAAAAAACCTACCGGCCTGGCCTCGGTGCTTACCGTCGCGACCGGTAAGGTTCGCCGCCGAGAGTTGGTCGCATCTCGTTCCAGAGGAATATCCGGAAGATGCCTAGCCCGCTCGAAGGCGTGCGCGTTCTCGAACTCGGTCAGTTCATCGCCGGGCCTTTCGTCGGACTGCAGCTTGCGGATCTCGGTGCCGAAGTGATCAAGATCGAACGCCCCGGTGAGGGCGATCCAATGCGCGGCTTTGGCACCGGACCCAGGACCCAAGGTTACAGCCATAATTTCTGCGCCTTCAATCGCAACAAACTCAGCTTGACCCTCGATCTGAGCAATCGGCGTGGCCAGGATCTCTTCCGCAAGTTGGCAAGCACGGCCGATGTCGTCGTCGAGAACTTCCGCTCAGGCGTTATGAAGCGCTTGGGAATTGATTACGAGGTCCTGCGGCAGGTCAGTCCACGTCTGGTGTACTGCTCGATTTCAGGCTTCTCCGAGGATGGGCCTTATCGGGACAAGCCAGCTTACGATGCGATTGGCCAGGCGTTGTCAGGTATGTTGAGTCTTTTTCTCGACGCGAGTGACCCCCGCATGGTAGGCCCCACGCTTGCAGACCAGATGACGGGCGCGCAAGCTTGCAACAGCATTTTGGCCGCGATGTATCAGCGCGAGCGCACAGGAAAGGGGGCTCGCATCGACATCACCCTGATCGAGGCAAGCATGTACTTCATGCCCGATTCCTTCACCGCCTATACGCATTCCGGTGTCGTAATGGGCCCGGAATCGCGGGCTGGCTTTTCGATGGCATTTGTTTTTAATTGCATCGACGGCATGGTGGCCCTGCAGACCTCGTCGATCGAAAGGTTCTGGCGTGCACTTCTCGCCGCAGCCGAGCGGCAGGACATCGGCGATGATCCGCGGTTCCAGGATCGGGCAGGACGAATCAGGAATTTTGACGCGCTCATTGATGTTTTGCGTCCCGTTTTCGCTTCCAAGTCGCGCTCGCATTGGCTCGAGCGCCTCTCCGCCCACGACGTGCCGTGCGCACCCGTACATACAATTCCCGAAGCAATGGCCGATCCAGAGGTGAAACACCTCGGCCTTTTTCATCAACTCGAACATGCCCGCTACGGCAAAATGACGACGATGCGCCGCGCGACTCGTATCGATGGGCAACGGGAGCCCGACCCACTTCCGCCGCCCGCCCTCGGCGAACATACCGAGAGAGTGCTGCGCGATCTCGGCCTTGCCGCAACTGAGATTGCCGAATTGCAAGCTGCGCAGATTATCTGACTGGCGAAGAAGCGTGATGGATGTCAGCTTCCAGCGACGCTGCACGAACCGTGGGCGAATCGATGAATGAGCATGCGTCGCTCCTATCTTTGCAGCGCCTTTTCGCGAGCAGCCCGATTCCGACCAGATCCTGGATGGTGGGTCCAGTCGAGGTTCTTGAACCTACGTTTCCCCCAGCAATTTTCGGGACGCGGGAGTGCGCCGGCCATCGTCGCTCGAATCTCACAGGTCGTTCATTGGAGCATTGCAACTGAGAATTGCACTCCCGAGGGAGTCCGCAATCGCCAACGGGCCGACTGACCGACCGCATCGTACCAGTCTGGTTTCGCGACACAGATTAGGCACTTGCTGCCGTGTCAGGAGCCCAAATCGGCAGGCTGGATCTGTCTTCCCCCCATGAGGTTGTGTCCCAAACAGGACAGACATCCACGACCGGTGTAACTACGATATGGATTAACTAGCTTCGCAACTGACCACGAACGCGCGGGTGCTGTTGTGCAACTTGGGGACTTGACCTGATCGACCGGAAGGAAACTCATGTTCAAGGCTGTGGAAAATTCACCTTTGTTTGGGGTACCCAGGGTGATTTCAGCGCGTAAAGAGATCGAAGGTTGAGCGTATCAGTTGTACTTCGCGAGTGGAACAAAGAACGAACAGGATGTTTCAGATTGGGTGACGGCCCAACGCGAAGTGTTATTGAAACACGGGACGGCGTCTAGATGGCTCGAGTATGTGTGCATGTCTCGAACAGGCCAAGCCAACAATGGCCCGGCTCACCTGAGGCGGAGGACGAATGACTTGCGCGATGAGTTGGGCGCCGCAATGTACGAGCCCGTTCCCTCGCCGTCCCGAGTTCCAGCCCTAAGGAGCAATCGATAATGAGTCTGCGAATGGCGCATCTGCTGGTGGCAATAACAGCGCTCCTGACAGCCCAACCGAGAGTGCTGGCGCAGGTGATTCCTTCCCTACGAACGCACGCGGCAATCGAGAAGACGGCAGCCCAACCTGTCGAGATCCCCCCGACCGCTGATTCCGACGCGATCTACACGGCTCCCACAGGACAACAGAAATTGCGCTCCTTTGCATCCGACGCGTTCGGCCCCTATGCATTCGCGAGTGCCGTTTTCGCCGGCGGAATTCAGCAGGCATATGATGCTCCGCCGGAGTGGGGTGGCGGCTTCCATGCATCCACGGTACGCGTGGCGAGCAATTTCGGGATCGAACTGGTCACGACGACGGTGCACTATGGTCTCGGGGCAGTCTTTCACGAGGACATCGCATACTATCGCTGCCTTTGCACAGGCCTGTTTCCGCGCCTCGGCCACGCGCTGATTTCCACCGTAACGGCAAGTCGCGGCAAAGACGGCCGTAGCGCCTTTTCGTTCTCCGGCCTGGCTGCTCCGTATGCCGGCGCGATGGCTGCGCTTGCTTGGTATCCAGACCGCATGGGCGCGAAGGACGGCTTCCGGATGGGCAACTATAACTTGTTGGGCCAAGCGGGCCAGAATCTGGCGTTTGAATTCATCTTTGGGGGACCGCATACGCTGTTCGGGCACAGTCGCCATTCCCTATTCTCGAGAAGGGCTCCGACGACCGACCCGGAGCCCTAAGCGAGCATTGTCGGCTCCTGCGGGACCGTTCCTCGTTGCTGGGTCACCCGGAGCATCACAGGTTACTTCTCTCATGCGATCGACTATCATCGCCGCCGAGCACACAATCAACCGCTTCCTCGAGTGGTTTGGGGAACTCGGCCTCTTCGCCTGGCAGGTCATACTGGCGGCGGTGTCCGCACCCTTTGAAGGTCGCGAGTTTCTTCGCCAGCTCGACGAGATAGGATCGAAATCGCTGCCACTGGTGGCGTTGGCCGGAGCCGCCATCGGCGCGGTCCTATCTCTTGAAAGCCGCTACAGTTTGGTTCGATTCGGAGCCAAGTCGCTGCTTCCGGCCGCAATTGTGTTCTCCATCATCCACGAGAGCGGTCCGGTCATCACCGGTCTGGTCGTCAGCGGCCGAGTAGGAGCTGGCATCGGCGCTGAGTTGGGCTCGATGAAAGTAACCGAGCAGATCGATGCCATCGAGGCGTCCGCGGTAAATCCCTACAAGCTGCTGGCCGTCACTCGCATTCTGGCTTGCATCTTGATGCTGCCACTGCTGACCCTTGCTGCCGATTTCTGCGGTGTGATGGCTGGATGGATAGCCGATACCCTGGTCGAGCCAATTTCGTTCCACCAGTTCATCCATAAAGGTTTTGTTGGAGCCAGCTTCAACGATTTCCTGGCGCCCACGTTCAAAACCGCCGTGTTCGGCCTGATCATCGGCTCGATCGCTTGCTTTCAGGGAATGCGGACCCGGGGTGGTACCGAAGGCGTCGGTCGTGCGGCAACTAGTGCGGTCGTCCTATCCTCTCTGTTTGTCATTCTCGCGGACGTTATCTTGGTGAAGCTGATCCTTGTCTTTTTCCCATGAGCCACTTTGCAACAGAAGTGATACTGGGCGCGGAACAGAACCGCAACGGCGCGGTGATAGAAAGCATTGAGGAGAAGAACGGCGGTACGCCCGTGGTGCTCCAGGACCTGCACAAGGCTTTCGGCACCGAGAAGGTTCTAGATGGGATTAACCTCGCCGTGGGGCGCGGTGAAACCCTGGCGGTGCTCGGCCGCAGCGGTACGGGCAAGAGCGTATTGCTGAAGCTGATCATCGGGCTGCAGAAGCCAGACTCGGGCTCCATTCGCATCCACGGGCAACAGCTTACCCTCCTTACCCTTACAGAGATCAACAAGATCAGGAAAAAGATGGGATTTCTGTTCCAGCACGCGGCACTGTACGACTCGCTGACCGTGGGGCAGAACGTGGCCTTTCCTTTGAGGCGTCATACCCGAATGTCGGATCCTGAGCAGCGAGACCGCGTCCGGGAACTGCTGGCTGCCGTGGGCATGGACCGCGATCTCGAGAAGATGCCGAGCGACATTTCGGGGGGTATGCAAAAACGAGTTGGGCTGGCCAGGGCCCTGGCCCTCGATCCCGACGTGCTGCTGCTCGACGAACCCACTGCGGGACTTGATCCCATCAGTTCGGGCGAGATCGATGAGCTGATTCTTAAGCTGCAAAAGGAACGCAACATGGCATCGATTGTCGTCACGCACGACTTACACAGCGCAAAGACCATTGCAAACCGGCTGGCATTGCTCGACAAGGGAAAGGTCGTGATCGAAGGCAGTTTCGAGGATCTCGAGAAAAGCGACAGCGAGTTTGTTTCGGAATTCCTGAAGCGAGACTCGTAAGGAGACATATGTCAAGAGCAGTCCGACTGGGAGCCTTTATCGTTGGGACGCTGGCGATCCTGGCGGCAGGAATCTTCATCATCGGTGATAAGCAATTCCTCTTCACCCGCACATATCGACTAAAGGCGCAGTTCGGTAACGTTGTGGGCCTGGATCCGGGCGCGGAGGTACGAGTTGGTGGTGTCCACCGGGGAACCGTTGCGAGTATCAAGTTGCCCGACAGGCCGACCGATAAAATCACCGTGTTTATGGATCTCGATATGTCGACGCACGACATCGTCAAGCAAGACTCTGTAGCTTCGATCGAGACCGAGGGTCTGCTGGGTAACCAGTATGTCGCGATCTCATTTGGATCTGCCCGGGCGTCAAACGTCCGGGGTGGCGATACCATCGCCAGCGAGCCTCCGCTCGCAGTGTCAGACCTGATCAGGAAGGCGGATGGCATTCTCGATAGCAGCAACGAAGCGCTTGAAAACATCACACACGTAACGGCGAATCTGAGCTCGGTTAGCGCCAAGATCAACCAAGGCCAGGGAACTGTCGGGACACTAATCAATGATAAAACCCTCTACCACGAGCTTGAACAGACGACGAGCCGAATCCGTGATACGGTGACCCAGGCCCGCGCAGGAGTCGCCGACTTCCAGGAAAACATGGAAGCCCTGAAGCAAAGCTTCCTGCTGCGCGGGTATTTCAAGAACCGGGGCTATGAAGATTCTGCCGAGCTGGTGAAAAACCGAATTTCAAGTCTGCCTGAGGCCACGCCGCTGAAAACGTTTACCTATGAGGCGAAGCAGCTTTTCGATAAGGTGGACGTCGCCAAGCTAAGGAACCAGAAATCTTTGAGAGCCGCCGGCCGATTCCTGGCCGACAATGAGTTCGGAGTTGCGGTCGTTGTGGTTTATACGAGCATGGCGGGAGATACGCAGAAGGACTTGGTGCTGACACAGGCTCGGGCCATGGTGGTGCGCGACTACCTTGTGGGGGCTTTCAACTTCGATGATGCGCAATTCAAGACCCTGGGACTGGGGAAGAAAGATGGCGTGACACCCAGCTCCGGCTGGGGAGCGGTCGAGATCATTGTCTATCCAGCTGGCACCGACGTTCCCTCGAACTAGCTGCCTAGGAGAGATCGTTACGCCAGCCCGGGCGAACGGATGTTTTTCCCCGGCTCAGAGATTCACGAACGTGCAGAAAAGCGAAGCACAAAGAAGGGAACCTTGTCGGGCCAAAATCATGCAAGGAGTGGGAATCGGCACTTCCCAGAAGCTCTCGATGATATTCCAAAAAGCAATGACGCTAAACTCTCTTGTCAAGAAACTGTTCCGAACATTGCTAAGAGTCATTCCTCAATGCGGGATGGTTTCCCAGGCAGTGGCCTTCAACATGTTCCTGGCGTTCTTTGCGATCTTGCTCGTGGCACTGGGCCTGATGAGCGGTCTCCTGGGGGGCACGGGCGGCCAGGAACTTGAGGTGCGGTTTTCGGCGATTCTGCCACCAGGCAGTTGGCAGCTCGTCTCCGAATTCTTGTTCCGCCGCGATGTGAACGGCTGGTACTGGGCGCTTTTCGGCTGGATCGGAACACTGTTAGTGGGTTCGCAGGTGATTAAGCTCATCGTGAAAGGCATCCACCTGATTTATGGCGACCGTGAGAATCATTCCTTTCTGGGCCGGCAGCTTCGTGCTTTGCTTTTGTTTTCGATCACGATTCTAGTATGGCTCGTGGCCATTGCCGTGAGTGTGTTTGGTCGGCCATTTCGCCAATGGGTCACTCCCGGATTTGACAACTCTCTCCTGGTTCGTGACTTTTGGAGAGTCATGCTGCCGATGTTGGCCATGATCCTCGCTATGCTCGTGCTGGCGTTGATTTATCGGTTTGCCCGACCGGGCATAACTACACGCTCGGTCCTGCCTGGGGCGGCCGCGGCGACGATTCTGTGGTGGGGTGTCAATTTGCTGTTTGGGATTTACGTTCGCAAGACGCAGTACGGGCCTGTCTATGGCGGGCTGGCCGCGGCGATAGGCTTGATGGTGTGGATGGAGATCTCTGCCACGCTGGTGTTTCTTGGAGCGGCGTGGAACGCAGAAGCCGCTTCACGGGCCGACTGAGTCGTCAATTCGAATCGATGCCGACCTCGTACTGCCATTCGGACGGTCGCCACAACATCTGCTTTCGAAACCCGCCGTTGATCGCACTGGGCCGCGTGGGATGCAATGACCCGGCATTGGTTCAAACGAGATTACGGAACACCACGATGGAAACTCGGCGCCCCCTTTTGTTTCCGAGTGCCTTGATTCCCCGTGGCCCGCGCTGTGACGTCAATTTATTCTGACCACCCTTTGGAGCGAAAACATAGTCCCGCAGGGAGGCTTACCCTGTTCTGAACCCTGGGTGAATGGGAGCGTGTTGCAGCGCTGCTTCGGCAGACGGTCTAAGCTTGAGCCAGGGCATTTGCTTGCTTCTCGTCAGTCATGTGGCTATTGTGAAACATGAGTTCGCCAAGGCCCGTCGAGGCATGAAAAAACAATGGCCCTACCACGAACCAGTCAAAACCCAGATGCATCTTTCACGGTTGACCCGCAAGTCCGCATCGGCCATGTGCACCTCAAAGTTGCTGACCTGGAACGTGCGCTGAAGTTCTATTCAGGTGTGCTCGGGCTGCAAGTGACGCAGCGGCTTGGCGACGGTGCGGTGTTCGTTTCCGCTGGCGGTTACCATCACCATATTGGCCTCAACACGTGGGAAAGCCTTGGCGGTTCGCCCTCGCCACCCGGTACAACCGGCCTTTACCACACTGCGATCCTCTATCCTTCCCGCGCTGCGCTTGCCGCCGCCTTCGGCCGGGTTTTGGCTGCCGGAATTTCCCTCGAAGGTGCAGCGGACCACGGAGTCAGCGAATCAATTTACTTGCGTGACCCGGATGGCAACGGAGTGGAATTGTACTGGGACAAACCGCAACACCTGTGGCCGCGCGCACCAGACGGCACATTGGCGATGTTCACACATCCCCTGGACTTGAAGGATTTGGTCAGCCAAGCCTCATCGGAGGTCGAGCTAGGCTCCGGCCCGCGCGACTTATGACCGACCGGGTGAGCGGGAGCCTTTCGAGCCGGGTCAAATCAGCGAGTGGTGAAGCCCGGAAAAAGCCTTTGCTCGACCAGGAATGCGAATCAGCCGCCGCACTTAGCTCCAGGGGTTCCAGGGCCTGCGCGAGAACCGCGCCGGCCATAGAATCGCAACAACCCGGCTGGTCGGGCGCAGGCCACCGTGTATACTCGGACGCAAAAATGAGCAGCGAGGCTGCTATGCCGGTTCTGAGTCATGAGGAACGCCGACGCCTCCAGCCGTTCGCTGTAGATGTACCTCTCATTGTCGGTGGCGAATCCCTACAAAACAAAATTTCGCGAAGATGTACTTACCATTTCAGTCAGCCCTGACCGAGTGTTTGTAGTTTTGGCAGCGAGAGTGGCTCTTGGGCAGAAGGTCTTTTGGAGGGATCTGAAGAGTCAGAATGAAACGAAACGCCGGATCGTTCCGTTCGGAGCCGATTATGCAGGACTCACACAAGTAGGGATCGAGTTTGTGCCACCTGCTTCGAAGTCCTGGCTCGTCACTTCCCTACAGGATGGCTGGAAATCGGTTAGCGCATAGACGATTCGGTGTCGGCCCACCCAGGGGATTCTAGAAGCGGCGAAATGGGCCGAAATCCGTGTGACAGTAGCCATCACTAAAAAGGTGGGCTGTCCTGTTACCGCACTTGCGGAGACGCACAGGAGCAGAGTGGCGGTCATGTCACAGTCGGTAATGCTGAAATATCTAGAGACTCAGCCAAGACTTACGAAGAACCAATACCGCCTGATCCTAATGGCGGTCGTCTGCAACCTCCTCGAGTTCTACGATTTCTTCATGATCGGGTTTGTGCTGGCCTTCGTCGCCGGGCCATGGATGCTGACCTACGGCCAATCAGCCGTGGTCCTTCTGTCGTCCGGGATCGGATCGATGCTCGGCGCTGGGTTTTCGGGCTGGCTCGCAGATCGAATCGGCAGGCGCAAAGTGCTGACCGCTACCATACTTACGTTCTCTGTTGGCACTGGCATTCTGGCGCTCACCCCGGACAAGGCATGGATTTTCCTCAGTGTTTTCCGCTTCGTTGTCGGACTCGGCGTTGGCGGCCTTTATTCGGTCATTCTGCCGTTGGTGCAGGAATTCGTGCCCACGTCGAAGCGCGGCAGCGTCAGTGGAATCGTGACGGCGGCAGTTCCGCTAGGCCTCGGACTCGGTGCGCTGCTCGGTGCTGTCCTAGGACCGATCGTAGGGTGGCGTGGACTGTTCGCCCTCGGCTTAGTTCCCGCGCCTTTGATAGTCCTCATCCGCGTCTGGATGCCGGAGTCACCGCACTGGCTTCTGCAAATGGGACGCGCAGAGGAGGCACGGAAATCGCTTGCCTGGGCAGTCGAGATCAACCAAGAGCAGATTCCGTTGCCCCCCAGCGAACCGGAGGCGCAATCGGCTACTTGGGGGGAGCTCTTCGATTATCCGCGGAGCCTGGCGGTATCCTGGATTGGCAACCTCGCGGCGCAGACGGGCGTTTACGGACTTTATCTCTGGGTGCCCACGCTTTTTATGGAGGAGTTAAGGATCACACCGGCCCGGGCGTCTTATCTCATGATTTACTGTAGTGCCGGCGCTTTTATCGGGCGCGTCGTATTTTCTTATCTTTCCGAAGCGCTCGGGCGACGCCTCTCGGGAGGACTTTACGGATTCGGCGCAGCACTGTTTGTGATCCTCACAGCATCCTTGCACAACTCATATTGGGGGTCGGTCTCCGTGTTTTGGCTGCTTATGATGGTTACATTCTTTTTTGCCGATGGCGGGTTTGCCATCGTGGGACCCTATGCTGCCGAGGTCTGGCCGGCGCATCTGCGGGCGAGCGGGATGGGATCAGCGTATGGTTTCGGCGGGATTGGGAAAATCATAGGACCACTCGGACTAGCATTGATCGTGGGCTCGTCAGACGTCATCAAACCACAAGCATCGGTCGCGAAGATTGTCCCTGCCTTCCTCTATCTGGCCGCATGGTTTGGACTCGCCGGAATCGTCTATGGGTTCTTCGGGATGGAGACGAAAGGGCGATCGATCGAGGAGATTAGCGCCGAGCTTCAATGATCGCTGTGACGGAAAATTCCGTTCTGACCGAGCAAAGGAATTGTTCAGTGAGCTCGCAGCCGTTCTTTTCGGCGCGCCGGGGAACGCGAGTAGTTCGCCATCTGCTCGAGAACCGCGCAAACCGATGCCGTATCGGCAGAACCGAGACCCATCGCCAGGGCGGCGGTGTAGATGGGGGCGCAGGCCGACAAAAGCGGTGTTGGACATTCCAGCTTGCGGGCAAAGTCTCCGATGGTCGTCATGTCCTTTTGCCATATCTGCACTTTCATCGTTGCCGGAGAGTAGTCACCTCGCACCATCATCGGCCCCCGCACCTGAAGCATCCGAGAATTGCCAGCACCATCGGTGATTACTTTCAGCACCACCGCCGGATCGAGACCTGACTTCATCGCCAGCACGATCGCTTCGGCCGCGGCGACATTGTGAATCGCAACGAGCAAATTGGCGACGAATTTCATCTTTGAGCCGGCACCAAACGCACCGATATAGTAATGGGCGCGGGCAAAGCCTTCCAGGACCGGGGCCGTGCGGTGGTAGGCTTTGGGATCGCCGCTCGCATAAACGATCAGATCCTTGGCGCGCGCCTGTGCGCCGGTGCCGCTCAGCGGGCAATCCAGTAACGTCACGCCGCGGGCTGCAAGAAGCTTTCGCGCTTCCTCTTTTACGGGAATCGGTAACGTGCTCGTCTCGATGACGATCTGATTCGACTGCGACGAAGGGTGGAACGTCGCCGCGGTATCGAGCAACGCCTCAGACGACGGCAGCGACGTCACGATAATGGAACTGATCTTAGCGACCTCACGGCAACTCCGGGCGGGGGTGCCGCCCATCCTCTTATGACCGTTCCGACGCTCTACAAGAACATCGAAACCCACAACCCTGAATCCCGCTCTGATCAGATTGGCCGACATTGCCGAGCCCATAATGCCGAGTCCGATCATGCCTACGTTTTCGATTGCCATGGCTCTCCTTTGGTCGACGATGCGGCAAACGGCAGATCCGAGTGCTTCTGTCGCGGAAGAGTATCGCAAACTCTTCACATGCAACTCAACTCGGCTGAAACAATAGCCGGTCAGCGTAAGCCGAGAGAAGGCAGAAACAACAGGAGCCGAAGCTCGGGATATCGCCAGCAAGCGGAAGGGCACCACACCGGTGCATTGGTAGAGGGCATCTGCGTGTCGTATACTCGCAGCCGCCCGAAAGTCCAACTACTGGCCGCCGCCGGAAACAGGAGGAAGGGGAAATTAACGACCCAGGATCTACGATCCAGACAAGCCCCGCGTCGAACGAAGCTGGCACACGCGCGATCATAATGTACTGTGTGCTTCTGGTTTCCTACGTGCTCATGGCGGCGGATCGCTACCTCTTCCCGGTTCTCGCTCCCGATGTCCGCCGGGACTTCGGTTTTTCGCTCGCCAACACCGGACTTCTTTCAACAATTTTTACCTTGGGCTTGGGAGTAGGCGGGCTCCCTACCGGCTATCTCCTGTCGCATCTCTCCCGCAAGACCGTCATGCTGGTGGGCATTGCGATTTTCTCCGCAGGTACGGCGCTCACCGCCATCGTGACTGGATTCTGGGGCATGCTCGTTTGCCTGGCTGCCACCGGCATCGGCATGGCGATGCTGGCGACATCCCTGTTTGCGCTCGCGGCAAGCTATTTTGTTCGCTACTGTGCCGCCGCCATCGGTTCTGTCAATTTTTGTTACGGCATTGGCGGACTCATCGGTCCGACTTTGGCGGGCGCCCTGCTGATTTCGTATCGGACTTGGCGTGCTCCGATGATCGCCTTTGGGGCGTTCGGCTTCTTGATGATTGGCGTAATCGCGCTGACCGTGCGCCCTTGGTTGACCGAAACGCGTCTTGGTTCCGAAACTCGGGCACGTGTGGGTGGGGCGGAGACTTTGTTGAATAGGAATTCAGTTCTTCTGACCGTGCTCAGTATCATCCATGGCCTCAGCCTCTATGGGTTTCTCGGCATGTACCCAACCTTCCTCCGGGAAAGCCTCCATTACTCGCCGAGGGCTGCGGGGTATGTCATGAGCTTTTTGGGAGTAGGAGCCCTCGCCTCTATAGGTGGCGGACGGATAGGTGATCGTTTCTCTCCGCGGCTCGTGCTGAGCGGAGCCTTTTTCTTCACGGCCGTGCTTGGATACCTTTTTTTCCAGGAATCAGCCACTGCCCTAACCCGTGAAATTCTCACATTCCTCTACGGCGTCGTCGGGAGTGCTGTCCTTTATGTCAATCTGGCGGGCTATCACGTGAAGGCGTTGCGGAGTAGTTTATCGAGTCGCGGCTCGGGCATGTTCGTGACGAGCCTCTACGGCGCCGCCGCTTTCGCGGGCTATTTGATGGGCGCAATTGCTAGCCGCCACGGATGGGTGATGGCGGGAGAGATCCAGATTTCGCTTCTTTGCATTATCGGCGCGATCCTCGCCTTGGCTCTGCGGCCCAGCCAGATGTCTTTGTAGAGCGACATTCACCCACGCGTGCAGAACGGAAGCTGAGTTGCAGTAGCGATCGATTAACCGTACTCGGCAAGCATAACGTCTTACAGATCCAGCGTCTCCTCTACGGCATTCGCAAAACGAGCTATTCCGCGCTAACCTAGATCGAGCGAATCTGTCTCTGCACCTTGTGGCTGCATCGAGTGGCGGCCCACAGCCGAATACAAGTCGCTCATGGTGGATTGTTGAAATCCTGTGAAGAGGAAAATCGTGACCGAGGGGGACAAGCTACAAGCAGGTCACGTTGCCAGCGTGAAGATCTTCGGGAGGTCCGAATCGGCCCGGGGTTACGCCATCCGCGACTTCCTTCATCTTGGTGATGTGCCTTTCGAGTGGGTCGAACTAATGAGTGAGGAGCAGGCCCGCGGAATTGGCGCCGACGGTCTCAACGATCGCAGGCTTCCTCTCTGCCTGTTTTCCCGATGGCACTCGAATGGAGTGTCCTGAGATCCGGCAGATCACCGAGAAGTTCGGATGGTTCCGGGCTCCGTCGCAGTCAGAATACGATCTGGCGACGGTCAAGCGCTGCGCGTCGGCGCTCGGTGAGGGCGCGATGGCAGTTACATTCGTGCATCGCTATTTGGCCAATTCTTGATGGAGGGAGTTCATGAACGCTTGCACACATCTGGAACAGATTCGGCAGGTCACCCCGCACGCTCGTGGCTGCGAGGACTGCCTGAAAATGGGGGACAGCTGGGTCCATCTACGCCTGTGCTTGGAGTGCGGCCACGTTGGCTGCTGCGACTCGTCGAAAAACAAACACGCGACGAGGCACTTTCATGATAGCGGGCACCCGGTCATGAAGTCGTTTGAGCCTGGCGAGAATTGGGGCTGGTGCTATGTCGATCAGGTCGAACTTGACCTCGCGTGAGCGCCTTCTCCGGCCAGGCTCGGTTAGAAGCCGACTTGGTCATAGACAGTGTTGCAAGACCTCGCTGATTTTCCATCCATGCCATGGAACTTCCGAAACGTAGTTATCCACTCGCCCGGCCGACCCGACGTACCAGAAACTCCAAGGAACATCGACCACGCTCGAGCCGCTCGGATTAAATGTCGACTGGATACTGTCCACGCCTGACTTCCCTGGGACAGGTCCCAGCGACTGGGAATCCATCACCTCGCAAGTTGTTCTCACACCCCGCCGCACTTTTCGGTGTTTGCAGGCAAAGAATTCTTGCGAGACAACGTTTCGGGATCTAGGAAAACTGCTGAGTGCAATGCAGTTATCCAACAAAAATGGGGCCTGAGGCTATGTCGTACGTCCTACAGACAGTCGGTACCGTAGCGGCTATGGTTTACCCTTGGCGTGAGAAAACGTTCGAACCATTTGCGGCGCTCAAAGTAGAGCTATCGCTTCGACGGTGGAGGTGTCACATGAAACAGCACTGCGCCGAGATCTCCATTAACTCTGAACTGGTGAACCTGAAACAAGTCCAAGCGAACCTTGAGGCGTTGCTAGCTTCCAGGAACGGCGGTTTCGCAGAACATTCTAGAGTCGTCGAGGCTTTGTCCTTTGTACAGCAAGCTGGTTTGGCCCTTTCCGGTACGTTTGGCGAGCTTGACTCGCAAAATGAAAGAAACAGCTCCAGGTTTGAGTAGGGCGCGGTGATTGTTTGCGCGATCCCTCCGCTGCAGTGTCTTTTCAAAGACAGGGATCGGCACCCGCGGGCTTCGCTTGTTCTGCGATATGAGCGGAGCTGTGCATGCAGAAAATCACAACCTTGGTGACAGCGGCGAGATTGCGGATTTGGCGGGCGGCCTCAATTTCATTCCTAATCGACATGCGGATGTCTAGTACAACCGAGTCTGTTCCCAGTCGCCCTGGAGTTTTTTTCTGCCGCTTGCTGTCCCGGGTGCGAGAAAAAATCAACGGAGTGAACGTGGCGATCGAGACGTACGGCGTGCGAAACTTCTGGCTGAACAGAGTGCCCTTCTGCTGAATTATCTCTTGCTGTGCTGGGGCCTGAATGCACGTCCATCAATCCAGGGGTTGAATGCGGACGAGATAGCCATTGTAGTCCACGTACCACACCGTCACCGGATGCGTGGAGGCGTCGATGTATGTTCGCCGATCATAGGAGAAAGGCTCCGGCATTTGATAGGCGGCCCAACGGCCGCTTTTGGGATCGAGTCTAACGACCTGCCGGCCGTGGAGCACGCCTGCCCACACCTCGCCGTTTTTGTCAGGCATGGCTTCGTAGAAATCGGTGTAGGGGTGCGGGGCAGTCGGCGGCCAATATTCTTCAATACGGGCCTCCTTGGCATCGAGCTCGATGAGAGCGCCGTCAGCGCCACCGAACCACGCATTCCCGTAGGGATCAAAGCCGCCGCGTTTTGCGGTGGCCATGTGAGCGCCGGTGTTCAGATTCAGCCATTTTCCGGATTGAATATCGAGGATCTCGGCTGTATTGCCCCAATTTGCCGGCCCGCTGCCCCCCCAATATTTCCCGTCATAAGAAATAAGGCTGTCGTAGCTGCTGTTGGTCTGCAGCGGGTATTGCTGCACGATGTTCCCTGTTTCAGGATCTATCTTGCGAACGTGGCCCGCACGGCTATCCCACACAAAGCCGTCGGCCGTCATGGCGAAATTTCCGAAACTCGGGGCGTTCAGGGGAATCGCACTGTCGATGCGGACTTGCGAGACGTGTCCGGTCCGAGGATCGAGCCGGTTAAGTTGATGCGCCCAGTTTTCCGAAATCCAGGCGATACCATTCTTGTCGATAATTGCATGGTGCGTTCCCGGCATGGCACCGGGGGTCAAAGGAATCGTGTATTCGGTGACGATTCCCGTGCGGGGGTCCAATTTGCCGACGTAACGGGTCTTGTGGCTGGTGAACCAGATATTGCCCTGCGCATCGCCGGCGGCATCGTGCAGAGCGAGCAATTGTTGGGGTAATTCGAATTCGGTGACGATGACCCTGGTCGATTCTCCGTGGGGGCGCGGGAAGACGCGGAGTGGCGCATCCTGCGAATCCGGACCGCGAGTCCTCGAGAGCCATTTGACCAGCAACGTGTATTCGGGGTCCGGCTCCGACATGGGTTTGTTGCGAACTGCAATTGCGGTGCCGCTAAAATGCATCATCCGGTCAACGATCAGACTCCAGCTGTGCTCGTCATAGTGGTTCCTAAAAACCTGCTGCCAGGAGTGGCACCCGGAACAATTTTTCTGAAACGTGGCTTTTTCTTCGGCCGTGCCGGGAAGGTTCCACAAGAGCTCGGCGCCGCTGAGCTGAGATTCCACAGCCAATGAGGGAGGCAGATTGTCCGAGTCGGCAACTCTTTCGAGCACGATGTCGTCGAGCTTCACGGCGCCATTGATCGAGACCGAGTCCCGCTGGTAGGGCTTGAATGGAACCGGCGTCGGAATGCGCAAAGTATACGATCCGGCTTGCATCTTGGGGAATTCGAATTTGCCTGCGGCATTGGTGTATACAGTGGTTCGGACGCCGTTGGGCGCGACCAGTTGTACGCCTACGCCCTCGGGTGAGTCTCCACTTGCGATCCGCACGACTCCGGTGACACCGCCTGCTAGGCCACCCTGAACAGACCACTTTTGCGTCTCGGCGCGATACCAGGGGTTCGCCGGGGGATTTTCCCCTTCCACACAGCATTTTCCCGAGTGAAAATAGGCTCGCAGATCCGCTATGTCGGAGTCGGACAAACTTGTGCGAAACGACGGCATGCCCGGACCGCCCTCTTTGATTTTTGCGGCAACGGCGTCGTCACTGACAGGATCGCCAGACATCAAATTCTCACGCTGATAGAGATCCTTCAGATAGGGTCCGGTCTTCGCGTATCGGTTGTGGCACATCCAACACTTATAGAAGTAGATGTTTTCTCCGCGCGCCGCGCCGCCGTCAGCCACAAGTCTGTAAGTATCGAGACGGACGGACCGCTGGAGGTCGTCCGCCATGGAGACATCTTTGCCGCCGGCCGCCTTCGCCGGGTTGGGCGCAGGCTTGGCCGCACCCAAACGGGCGATTGCCCCAGCGGTACACAGCGCCATTGCTAGGCCGAGTGAAACGAAAATTGCGCGTGGTCGATGTCTGCGGCTTGGTGTTGGCATATGTTCACCTTAACCAAAATTGTCATTGGTCTTCCGGCTAGCCGGAGTATACACCTACCGATGTCCTACCAAGCCAATCAATCTCATTTTCGCCCTCAATCGTGTCGGTGGTTCAAAACTTCTCCTCGATCATCCTGGGAAACTGGCAACTTTGCATCCGCAATCGTGCTCACCGGACCGGTTCTCCGTGTTCAACTTCCGTGCCGACCACCTCGGCTTGCTCTCTCGGACGCCTGCGAACAAACACTGTCATCTCACGTCGCCTCCATCGAATCCGCTCACGAAGACATCCGGCACGAGATTGGGCACAATTTGGTTCGTCGCGGATCGATTCCGGATGATAACCCCTTGCGACCGTCCCGCGGTTCGACACCGCGCGTCCTTCACGAGTCCTGGGAACCGCTCGGCTATCTCCCTCACGGTATGACCTCACGTCCTAGAACAAGATTCCGTTGACTCGTTGCTTCTGAGTGCGAAACAGCCAGGTTCAAGTCATTGCCTGGGCACGCTGCGGTAGTCCGTTTGCGCACCTATGAAATCCAGACCGTTTACAGCTCCCCGCTCGCTCGGGCTTTTTTCGTTCCGTGCAGACGAGTGGAATCGCTGCCTTTTCCTAAGCGCACTCACCGCGGAGATCCGGGCCGGTTTCGCTACCGGGGGTTCTCATCCTGGAATCGATTTCCCAGATGCTCCATTCTGTTCATGGTTTGATGCGCCAATCCAGAGTCTGATACCATACTCCCATAGGGTAGGTTAGAGAAACATTGTCACATCTTTCTCGAGAACAGTTAGATCTCGTCAACCGCACCAAGAAAGTCATTGGCCAGCTCGAATCCGTTCTCCGCGCGCTGAACGAGGATGCACCGTGTACCGACGTACTTCAGCGACTAGCGGCAGCACGAGGAGCCGTTAACAGCCTTATGGGCGAGCTCATGGAGGATCACATTCGCCATCACATGCCTCGCAAGACTAAGTCCTCGGAAGAGGCTGTCGACGACCTTATCGAGATTGTTCGTACGTATCTGAAATAAGGCGGCCGAGACTATCAAACCGCATGCCCGGTCTCACATCCTACCTCCGGATCACGCCAAGACCATCCCCGGGAGGAGGGGTCGGACGAGGAAACAGTTCGAGCCAGTTGAGGTTCACCGCGTCCGAGTGACAAACGCGGGCGACCGAATCGTGGCCCGCCGAGCAATGGCTCGCCGCCGCTCACGCCCAATTGCAACAGAGCCCGGCCAACGACGTGGAGGTCCAGGACGATCTAGCGCGCTACAATACAAAATGTTGGACAAGCAGGGAGTGGCTGCTAAAGTCTACGATCAGGCGCTGGCCGCGGACCCAGCCAGCTCAGCCTCGG